>JGI24022J15233_10006635_pt1 | contig 12579 bp, 9 predicted proteins | sample Ectturendosymbi2_FD_15233 | JGI IMG/M metagenome (IMG submission 15233)
CTTTCCAGGGGGGAGCTCGCCCCCTGCAGTTACGCCGCTGGTGCTTACGTGGAGTTTACTTCAATTTATGCAGGCATCGTCGCTTTTTTAGTAGTTTGCTAACTTCTTTGACAAGCGCGGTTGGCAATCTCCAGCGGTCAATAATTAAATAAAACACAGGCAATTTTACTTCACCCGGAGAAGTCCACGCAACACCACCATGTGAAATCGTAGATTCATGGAAGACAAACAAACTTACATCGAATTCCAACAAAGCATCAAGTTGCTTCTGCAGGACCGGCAGAGTTTTCAAAAGGTTTTCCGAATCTAGTGATCGAACTACTCCGTCGTTTTTCCTGTCGATTGATAAACTACGTATTTTCTGCGTAATCTTATTGAGTGAAGTTCGCTTGTGTTTAGAAGCACACGTGATTCAACGCGAGAATGATACCACAATAGGTACACACATACGCTAGCAAAATCATTTGCATTTCGATACGAGTCCATGTGAATAGCAACAAATAACTAAGTTCACACACTTACCCACGCCTGACTCTTGTAAAATCGTATGCAACCATCCGGTATGAAATTGCTTTTTCGTTAAGATATTTAGCATATCGTTTAATGTATGTTGACATGTCGTATCCTACGAAAAAAGTTTTGAATTACGCCGAAGCTGTGTACATGACTCACTACATTAAAAGCGAATTCAAACGAAGCCAATTTGCAACCAATTGGTGCAGGGACAAAGAACCTGGTTGGACTTCTTTGTTTAAAATTCGCCAGGTCTGCTTGCAAGCCGCAATTGCTTAATGCTTTACACACGCTTCAATACTAACTGTCGTCGGCTTTGATAGCGCCACGACGGATGGTCAAAGAACATGGGGCCTGGGTACAGCATTTGGGTGACGTCAAAATAACATTTCTAGTGGTAAAACACAACTTCACCTTACAGCTGCAGTTGGCAGCACCAAATTAAACCTTGTCCCCGGGCGTCACTGACAATCGTGACGGCGATGCCTTGTGCGTCTTCGTGATTGTTACACAACATACCTACCTTCATGCGTCGAACGCTGCTGGGGTGATTAGTGGCTACTAGCGTTACCTACGAACCTTACTTATGAACCCCCCCACCCCCCGTTAAATTGCACGCGAGGCTGGCAAGCGGCCAGTCCAAATCTAAATTTCTGACAACATTAAGTCTCTATGTGTATTCAAGGCCCATCTCCTGAGCGCAATAAGCCATCACACTATTCACGTAGTGTTCGGAAAAACGAAAATGCGAGAAGTAGAAGTTGTACGAAAAAACATATGCAGTGAAATAGATCAAAAATTACAGTTGGGACAAGAAGAAAATGGCTCTCGTAACTTTGGAAAAAAAGTTATGTCAATGAAGTAAAATTCCTTCTTTTACAGGAAGCATATCCTGTTCAGTAAAAATGAAACTATCACAAGCATGTACCAGACGCATAATGCTAAGCTTCCAATACAGTTAGGATACACTTTTGTTTTGTATTTACGCAAAACCGAAACATGAATACCATATTTATTCGATTGCAAGCCGCGGCTTATATTTTTTCACCATTTAATGCGGCTTAAATTTTTTCTTTATCTTATCGAAAGGTCTAGATATGCTCAGCCTTTCCTTGGCTACGTTTTGTCGACCAAACACTCTTTTCGAATTATCTTCTCTTCAGCATCACGCGCACACTCCAGCACAAGAGTGATTATGATGAACAGAAGACAGTTTCAGTGGTGTACACAACATTATTGGGGTTGCCTAAAACGCGAAATGTGCGAAATACGCGGAAGTATATCAGAGGCTTAAGTAACCTACATTCACTTGTTCAAGTGCGGCTTACAATTAAGGGCGGCTAGCAATCGAATAAGAACGGGAACGCTAAAAGTTATCTAATTAGATAAAACAAGTCTTCACCGGCGAATCTCAGTCGTACACAACCTTTCAATGACTGAAACAGTGTACTCGAGCACAAGCGGCAGAGATGGGATTTTCTGCGAAAAGTTTACGGCGCGATACTTCGTGACAAAGTGCGGAGCTGCGAAATTCGTAAAACCTTGAATGCTGAGTTACTTCTCCGACGAGAGAGATTCTAGCTACGATGGTTCGGCCACGTGACCAGAATGCCTCAGGAAAGATTGGCAAGACGAGTCCCGCTGGTACACCCCAGGAAAAACACCAAGCAGTGTACTACAGTATATGCACGGTTGACAAGCACTACTTCATGCATTTTAGGTTGGACTTCATCGAAGACTGCAGCCTTTTCAATGTCCTGACGGCTATAGAGACGTCGGTGGCAGTGATGGTATTTACTTCCCCAAAATGCACCTCCCATGTGTCTGATGCTATGACAGTGACTGTGTTAAAGATCTTTGAAACACTTCCTCCATCTGCCAAAGATGTCCTCATTGCTGAATAGGACACTGCGTTAATTTTTGAGGATTAGCAATATTTTATCTGTTGCCGAAGAGACGCCAGATGGTTTGCCAGAATACTTAGTTGGGTTATCACTAATTGGAATCTCGATATTCTCCCAAGATTGTATTTTGATCCTTTCTACCTCTTGGGCTGAAGGCTTTCATACCCCACTGCAATGCGAATGCAAAGAAAGTCTGGTGCTTAAACAGATATCTTGATAAAAACAATCTCTTATTTTCCCGTGTGCCAGAACTTCTTTTACATTTTTTGATATTTCTTTCTTGCTTCAAAACAGCACATTTTGTTGGAACAGTTTTTCACCCGTTAATTACACTTTTGTGAAAATGAAAAGTGATTTCAAAAAGACTCAATAAAACTGTGACTGAATGCTATTTTTATTGGGCCCAAATAGTAGTTTCCTGTAACATCACTGCATGCCTATCTTCAGGACACTTTTTCGCTTTTTTTAATGTAAATTTCTGCAAATATTCTCATTTTTGCTCTGTGCATTCACACCACTAAATTAAATGTTTCTTTTGCCAGTATGATAAACCCTTCCCAATAAACTGTCAAACAGTATAAAGCACATTACCAATACCAAATAATTAAATACGCACAATGCACATTTAAAAATAACACTTTACTTGTTAACTTACTTTAGCATTTGCACAGCAGCTTTCAAATTGATATAAAAGTTAGTCACAAGGATCTGGCCTGAAAGTTCATCTTTTATTTGACTGAACTGAACAGGTGATATAAGTGAATAACTGACAGAACTTTGACTGTGGCATTGAGTTGTGTGCACACATTTGACATTTTAATGTTCACTGCACAATCATTACCGGACTGCAAAAACTTTAGTATATCAACAACTATCTTTGACGACATTTGTTGCAACTAGTTGATGCTTTTGATAATTTCATAGACCTATTTACTAATTGCTTTAATGGCCAAAACCAAAACATCAAAATTAGGAAGCAAACGTACCTTGGAGACCAGCCCTGTCCAAAAACCCGATGAGATTAAACAGAGAATTTCTTGATGCTAAATGTTGTAGAAACCTCTAAAAAAGCAAATAAAAACATTATACCAAATTTAATCTCCCCTATCAAATTGCCCAAGCTTGGTAAGTGCAAGTACAAACTAGTTGAGACTATCAGCATGATGTAGAAACATACCAGTAACAGATATAATTGAAGAGCTACTTGTGCCTACATGTGTTGCAGTCACTTCTTTCATTACAATCATTTTGCACATTAATTAACACCCTGATCTGCCTAAGTCATGTGATACAATGAAACATAAGTAACCAATATTTGATGAAGTTTTAAATTTTCGACCTGGTCAAATATTATACCAACTGCCTGGTGTCCAACTCTGATGAACAAACCATTGTTTATAACATTAATTTAAATAATACAACTTACCTACATTTGTGCTTGATGCACACATTTCATCCCAAAAAGCTAATTTTGCAAAACCTGAGATTTTGTGTCCTTGCTTTGGATTTAGATAGGAGCCTAAATGCACTGTCAATTTTTGCTTAATTGTTGGCAAAACCAAGTTGGTTGACTTCACAACATAAACTTTTATGTTGAGTTGTAACTAAGGAAGCAGTTCAAAGTTGTTTAACAACTTAATCCCATTTGTTTCCACACCAAGGTCCAATGAAGGAAATCTATGTAATGTCGACATTTCATTGATAGCATCACCAGATAGAAGTTACTAATGAGATACAGTATTTTGTAATCAACTTAAATCTTTAAAAATGTGTTTCAGGTTTGAAAAATCTGTGACTACTCAAATCATGCAAACACTTTCATCTGGATCTGTTTTTTTCATTTTGTTGGGACATTTCAGTCATTTGTCCCATACTAGTATTAAAAAATGCCATAACAGTATTTAGTAATTTATATTTTCAGACATTATGATTGAATTGACTGTTTTTTTCAGTCATTTCAAAAAAAATTATGTTTATGACTGAAAGAACCTACTATCTGGAACAATATATGACACATTTTTATAAAATTTTGTTTAAGTATTAAGCATCTTTTCAAACATTATGCTAGTCTCTGACAATCAATGTTACGATATGCTTTCTCACAAAACTTACCTCATTTCCATAACACATCAGGTGATGAGTTGTTATTAATGATTTGAAGACAATCACCCATTTGGGCTGTTTGCTTCTCTCTACAAGGATGTCAGCAAGCTCAGGAATGTTTACGTTTGCTTCATTTGTCAAAGCATTCAAATCTAAACATAAAAAACATCCATTACAAACGCGTAAAAGCAGTAATTAAAACTTAGAATAAAGCACAGTTGTTCATGATCACATGGATATACACAAAATGCAGTCGTATCTTAGCCAAAAATTGCTCTCAATCTTGGCTTGCAGTGATAAAATATCAAATGTGGCCAAATGAACACACAGTGCTGTAAAAAAACATTCAATTTACACCCAGGTTACAAAATCATTATGGCCAATGCCATAATTCATTCCATAAAAAGTGAACATATTTTAAATGTAAAATCAAAACTTATGAGAAAGGTTAAATTAGGTCATCATTTTGCACAAAACAAAAAGATAGTATGCAGCTGATGTCATACAAGGCTAAGTTGGTAGGACAACAATATCTGAAAAAGTTTATATGTGCATGATCAAAGGGCTTGAGCAGCAAGTGCGCAAAGCTTCACACTGTGGCAACAAGCAACAATACAGAGCACCTGATGAGATAACTCTTTTATTTCTTGTTTGCGCCACTTACATATTGGTGCTATTCTTACCGCACACCCCATTTGTGGTGTATTGTGCATTCAACACTGCGCCTACCAAACGGTTGCAACACTTTAATGAAGTAAGCAGTTAAAATGTATAAATCTTCATAAAACAGGCATCAAGATTTTTACACTTCAGACCAGTATCCCTGTGATGACAATTATTTTGTTGGTGTCAAGTCCAACTACTCAATGTTAGGGCAACTTTTACCTGTTGATAAATCAAAGATATTTCGGTGAAGGGCACTTAAGGCAAGAGTAATTCAACTTTAAAGGTTGAGGTTGTTAACAGGGCATGTTGAAACAACAACAAAGTGAACAAAACTTATCTCCAATTACTGTCATAACTCTATCTTGTGAATTCATACTCCATTAAATGTCATGAACAAGCATTACACAATAACCGAGTTAGTTAAGAGTTCAACCAGAACTATACGTTATACTTGCAAAAAACACAAAGTGGATATGAGGCTTACAAATATTTTATTGAAAATAACAATGCTGTATCTATGCTACAGTTGTGGAAAGTTGGTTCATCAGGGTGTTTAATTCTCGCCTGACAAAGCTTCTTACATATGGTGATAAAAACTAAGTTAACATGTCATTGTGTGATTGGTTTGCACAGCAACATGCTCACATTATAAGTATCACCTTATAGAATGGTAAACTGGCACAGAAGTGCTTGAATTACTTACAAACTGACATTACATTTTTCACCAAAAACAATTCATCTGATAAGGACTTACAATCCAAATGTTTCTTCTTCGGACCCATTACTTCACTTGTAGTGGCTTTGCATACACTTTTCGACATATCTGAGCCAATGATTGTATGCTGGGCAGCAACAATTCGATCTCCTATGCTTTGACCAGCCATGACAATGAATTTCTGTATCTCTAAGTGAACCTAATGTACTAAAAAACAATTTGAACTTAAAAGTATCAATACCTTAGCTTTGGTTTCTTTTAATAGCAATCTGAATTAAATCTTCAACTTTGCAACTAAAGTATTTAAAAAGTTGTAAACTTTAAGATAGGCAGACTTAATGAGGTATGAAACAACAGACTAAAAAAAATAATTCAATACATTTATAGATATATAAATAAAAACCAAGCAGTGTAGTAAATAACATGTACAATGGTAACAAGACTACAAATATTAGTGCGGTTGATGACACACACACACTTCGCAATTTATTGTTACATTTAGACTGTGAGCAAAAAACAAAACCATGAAAAAAAGCATCAATGTCAATAGTTAGTCAACTTTTCAGATTTCCACTTTTCAATTAAGACCTCAGTCATTGCCACTAAACTACTAGACTTTTTAGTTTTAATATCGGCTAAATGCTGATATCTGCTTTGTAACATTACAAATCAAAAGCTTGTGATCAAAACTTGAGAACAAGGTGGTTTATTAAAAAGTCTACCCCAATATACCACACAAAAATAGAGTAGGTATTGGAAAAAAAACTCCACAAATTTTATGATTTCAAAAGAGATGTGGCATGCACTGAAAATAATGCAAGGTTGCACTGTCATTGTTAGCCTTGAGTCTCAGCTGATACAACTATCACTATTTCAATGACCAGAGACCAGTACACCTGAATACACAGATATGATTTCAATTAGCAAAACCTTTACATCAAAATTCCGGTGACTTAAACTTACATAAACTGTAAAGTATTTCTACAATGACGTATTTCTAATGAGTAAGATGAAAAAGTACCTAAGCAACACCACACACTTCAACATAACACACCCCTGATATTGCATCCCACGAATGTTTTTTCTCATGTGTTTATGGCAATTAACATTTAAAAAGCAATAAATATTTTTGGGTTCAGATTTCAATGAACTATTGCCTTCATTTGGATGTTCATTCATTTGCACAAGAAACAGAGTCTGAACAAAAAGGATGTTCTCTACCCTAGTAAGCAATCAATTTTGGCAGGCGTGTTAGGCTTTCATGGCATAATTTCATATTTTTGCACTGAGAAGTCTGAAAGGTAAATGACCATTTAACCACAGCTATTCTACAGGCCAGAATCCTACATTCTCATAAGTGAATATTTGTTCTATATAACTCTTGGATAACTAAATTTTATTTCACAAGTTTTATATTTTAGGATGTCATCATATCTTACAGAATGCTGCATTGTTGAAACATTTTAACACACAACATTTAATTTAATCCTTACCATCTCAAGCTAAATTGAAGGGAACAAAAGTTTTTAAAATAATATTTCTTAGAATGTTGTTTCATGCTGTTGATCCACAATTTATGATCTCATTCATGCAAGTAGTTTTCTACTTTTATCTAAAAATGGGCCTTTTGCTTTTTGTCATAAGTTGCGAATAAACCAGTGATTACCATAGTGCAACTTGGAAACCCAATGGTCAGTGCTGGTAGATCTAGAGCAGGGGTTCTCAACCTTTCTTCCGTCAAGTACCCCAAGTCATAAAACAATCAACCCAACCCCCAGGTAAGCTGGCAAAGCTGTGGATTTCACATTGTTGCATCACAACAATGCAAGATCAGAAAAATCTACACAGAGTTTTTAATCGGCACGCACTTTCCTCTTGTATAGGATATTAAAAAATAGCACTACATGAAAATTCAACTACCATCCAGGCACCCCTGGAAATCTTGCCGTGAACCCCTGGGGGTTCACGAACTCCAGGTTGAGAACCACTGGTCTAAAGTTGACTTTAGGCTGGGTCATACCAACACCTTGTGAATTATTTACGGTAGCCTTTTTTCCTGGCAAACGGCATAAGGAAAGCTGTGGGAAAGTCTTTAAAGTTCGTTCAGACATGAGAGAGGTAAATCCTATGAAGGTGATCGACTCTGTCTGCCTTGCTGTTGGTACATCTTCATGGAGGCAAAGCCAGTCTTCTTGAGGTATAATAACCTCTATATCAACTTCAACAAAACTCTGCCAGGGACTCATTGTGTGAGGAAGAGTCTTGTGCACTAATCATATGCACCTTATGGCATATCTGCATGTCTTGTAATTGTGTTCACACTTGATTACTTGTGCAAAGTTATTTATCATCTGTTCCCATGAAATGTACAGCCTGCAAGCAAGATTCCATGGTCCATGAAATACTCATAACAATTTCTTATGAAAAATTATAGTTTGTTTTTCTGTTTCTAAAAGTAAATGCAATTAACTAAAAATAAAAATAATAGTTTCTTTGAGTGTCAAAAATGACACAGGGACAAAAAATCCACAGTGGTGAAGGAAGAAGGAAATCTATAGGCTGCAGCTTAAGCCTTAGTCCAGTAAAAAGACAATATACATTCATTGGTCACATTTTTACTTTCATCATGGAAGATGTAGTTTGATACAAGAACAATTTTCTATTAGGATTTCTCTAGATAGACCATGGATACTGAGCTAGGTATGAAAAGAGGGGCAAAAATGTGATTTGTAAGGTATTTGTAGACCAATTTAAGTTTTTATATACCATATCTTTCAATCTTTAAGTCAAATATTGTAAACCCTGCTTGAAGTACATAAAATCACAGAGTTTTTCTTCCTTAATATAGCAAAATCAGATTTGTTTCCATGCATATTGGGTGTGCCATCTCAGCACAATGAACCAATGACATCAAAAGCGAATTACTTTCAACAAATAGCAAATGTTCAATGTGACAACATTAAACCAATTTCTTTTGGTGGCTTGACCTTGCCTGCAACGCATTTTGCTTCAATAAACCATACAACCGCATTGTGCATATTAAGCTTTATAGTCAGAGCAAAAGACTTCTATTTACTGCTATTTCCTTTACGCTGTATGTAGCTTCGTCCTAGGGAGGTCTGTAGCCTAACTGCCCCTGCTCCTTAAGTCTCCTAATCCCTATGCAGTTTGTAAATCGCAGCACTACATTATAAATAATAATCGTCGTGGCATCATCTATGTGTGCCTTTTCTGCTTGTATTTCATCAAACTACATGTATTAGTCCCATCAAGCATTTTCTACTACTGCCACGTATGTATCCTTGTGTTCTTTCATGTACTTGTGTTTTCCTTGTTACTGCGATGCATGCTTGAAGTCTAGTGCGTTGGATGTGCAAGTGAAGACTTTATACAATAAAAACTTGTTGAGAGCCTGAATACATCCTAAGTAGTGGTGGTTTCGGTAGCTTACAGAAAGACACAAAACTTTTAGTACTTTAAAAACACCCAGTACTAAAAACCTTCTAAAACTTAAAAGCACTTTCAGATCTTCCGCAAAAAGTACCAACACCATTAGATCACAGTCCATTAAAACCTCAGTAGACATAACTGTTTCATAAACGTCAGAGTTAAACTTTAAATGACGTTTTGACTTGTATCATGGTTAATGTCAAAGTTGTAGAATATTATTCCATCTTTCAAAAGAAAGAGCTTCCACTTTGGGTCAGATTCTAATTACTGATTGCATCTTGGCCCAAATCAATTTTATCCAACTGTTAAAATACTATGCATATGCTCGACTATGTCAACGCCACGATCTTTTTGTTTTGCAGCAACATTGTGCCAAGAAGTCTTCTCCATCTGCAGCATGCCAGTGCTTTTTGAGGATTTCTGCACCACACTTCAATACTTCCAAACCACAGTGTCTCCACCACATTGCACATGACCTCACAAGTGGTTGGTCTTTACGGAAGATGGAAAATTGGCTTTTTCTTGGTACCAAAACACACAATTGCTGCAGAGCAAACAATTGTCTACTTGGATGTGAAAGGGTTATGGAAAATTTTTTAGTTAGGTTTGCACCTTCTCTGTCATGCTCAGCTCCTTGTGCAACTGGGCAAACCACGATATATACCGGTTGTGACCCAGCACTCCTGTATGGGTCATCCAGCAGACTGCAACCCCTTTCAAAAATGTAACCCTATTAACACTTTCGCGTCTGGGTTAATACAAGCATTTCATGCAAAAACAGCAGGATCGCACGTGGCTTTGCGCAAGAATTTTTCCAGTCCTGTAAGTGCTACAGCCCCGATCAAAAGCTTAAAAGACTCTGCAAGTCTTGTAGTTTGCACTCGAAAAAAGTTTTTGGTTGGGGGGTGCGGATTTGTTGTGAGTGACGTCATGAGTGGAGGACTTTTAGGCTACCTTGGCCCACTACACCTGGCCCTGGGCCCAAACCTATTCTGAAATGCTATTCTGCTGCCAAACATTTATTCTGAAAATGCTATTCTGCCATCAAACATTACAAAAAAACTATTCTGAAATGCCGTCAAACATTTTTGGATAGATACAGAAGGGAAGGCTTAAAAATTGCAAAGCAACATAAATCAGTTTTAAGTTGTACTGCAGAGAGCAACACCAACCCCACTGTATGTGACTTTTACAAAGACAATGTAAACAAGAAACAGTTGCTAAACAGTATCAAACAATTTTTGGCAAGAAATGATTAAAAAGTCCCAGTCCAAACAGTATTTTGAAACTTTTTGCAGAAAGCTGAACTTCAGTTAATTTATTTCAAAGATTATTGTCTTTGCTGTGCAATGTGCATGTATTTCACATTGCCCTGTACCTGTTTTTTTCGCTGAGACATTTCAGTCATTTTTTCTGAGAAATTTTGGCCACTGAAACATTTTGGTCATTTGTCTCATAGTTGTATTAAAACTCACAGTAACAGTGTTTTTAGCCTGTATTTTCAGACATTCTGATGGAAATGACTCAATTTTTGTTGGTCATATCAAAATCGTTTCGGTCTATGACTGAAAAAAACAGCCCTGTACTGCCTGTGAGACAGAGCATAACTTTGGTGCACTTTGTTACATTAAAAATTATCTTTAATCAACTATAACTCAACGTAGGTTGAACTGATGTTGTTTAATAAATATTCATTCCACTGTGACAGACAAACTTAATGTTGATTGATGTTTGGATTGATAGGGCTGCAGTTCATATGAATACTTTTAGGTTCATGATTACTATTTAATCTGTTGTAAACATGTTCTACAAGTTTGAAAAACTTATGCACAATCGAATAATTGAGATGCCAGCAAAATTGATACAAATGTGAAGCCACAATCAATATTGCTTTATCAATTTAAGCAGGTTTTGATGTCATTTTGTACGGTCAGAGATTTTGCATGGCAGTAGAAATTTCAAACATTGCATTTATGGTTTATAGTGTTATGGTTGAGACCTATACCCAGCACTGCGTATTATCCGGCTTTGATTCAAATTATTTTGTGGTATTTTTTCAAGGCATTTGGCATTCATTTTTTCAGGAAGGGTAAGATGCCCCAGTAATTTCCCCTCTTGTGTATGGGGATGATCACTCTAGTTTTCTGATCTTTTGATGCCTTTCCAGAAGACCAGGTCGCTTTATACACATGAATCAGCCAATGAACTCATCTGTTCATGGCTTTGAGCATTTCAAGTAGGATTTCATCACATCATAAATAGTCTTCAGTGTTTCAATAGCAGGGAAGACTTCAACTGTAGTGTCAGGAGGATGACAGGTGCCTTCACCTGGCCCTCCTGTATGACATTCGCTACAAATGTCAACTAAACCTATCACTACGAAAGCAACCACTGCTACCTGCACTGGATGTGTTCAACATGGGGTGGGTTATAAAACGCCCTTAGACCCATGACCCAAGATACTCCAGCTGAACACCAAGGGGCTGACTGCAAACAAGATCTCTGTCATTGAGCAGCTAGCCTATAAGAACAAGGCTTTCACCATTGTCCTACAGGAGACCAACTGCACAACTGCATACAAGCTAGTGAATCACAACTGCAAAAAAGCTAGTGATTTTCACTAGCTGGGTCAGTCCTGAGCAGGAACCACGGCCTTGCCACGTTTGTCCACGAGTGGTTGGAGTGGTCACTGGTCGATCAGTCTCCAGAATAATCAGACTGAGTGGTTGTGCATAGATGTTGCAGGATACAAGATCATTAACGTCCACAAACCTCCATGCTTGCGATTCACAACAACCGCCATCCCGACATTTCCACACCCGAGTCTGTATGTTGGTGACTTCAACTGCCAACATGTCAACTGGGGTTACAACAAAACATCTCCTGACGGTGAGAGCCTGGAGTCCTGGGCAACATCCAACAACCTCACACTGTTGTATAATCCAAAGGAAACAGTCAGTTTCTTCTCTTGCAATTGGAACATCGGCATCAACCCAGACCTGGCCTTCGCGAGTTTCGGCCAGGACAACCAACTGCTGGACTGACGTGTTCTTGGAAAGTTCCCGTGGTCACAACATGGGCCTTCCCTCATAATGCCACCGAAGCTAAAGGTTCCTGCCCACAGTGATCCAGTGAAGCTTTGGAACTTTCGCAAGGCTAATTGGAAGTGCTTTTGCCTTCTCACAGATGAGTCCGTTGAGAGATTGCCACCTCCGGAGACATCAATCA
>JGI24022J15233_10006637_pt1 | contig 12577 bp, 9 predicted proteins | sample Ectturendosymbi2_FD_15233 | JGI IMG/M metagenome (IMG submission 15233)
GGGAAACCCTAAGTACGCCACTCCATGTAGCCTACGTGTAATGCGTTTCTATTACCGCCACATATGAGGTATATTCGTGTTCTTTCACGTGTGTGTGCCTTGTTAGTGCCATGTATATGCTTACGTCTACTGCGTTGCGTATGTTGTGGAGACGTTATACAAAAAGCGAGGGTACGAATCTGCTGACCAGCAGATTGTAGTAAAAGGATTTGAGTGTCGTAGGCAGCTTTTTGGCAGGAAATTGTTAATTTTATGAATGATTGCTTGTGGAATATAGAAATTGACGTATGATTGCTTGTGGAATGCGGAGGTTACTCTTTTGTAATGTTTTCGGCTGCGTCGTTGCCGGGAGAAGCCAAGCAGGATTGCCCTGGGTTGCCCCAGTGCTTGAAACTGCCCATTACATCACCAACTTAGGCAAATTATTGAAAAAGTTGTTTGCTAGCTAGTTGTGTTTCAATTTGTTTGCACATTTATTTGCATTTATTTGTTACATATGATAAAAAGCATGATGCAAAACACGCCAAAACCGTTTGGCATTGACGGGTGTTTGGGCTGTTTGCGTTTGGCACCGAAAATGGTATTATTTGGAAATAATCGCAAATTTCGAATTTCACTATTATAATTTTTGCTTTTATGACGTTAGATTTTATCGTCACGTGACGTTGTCATAATAAACAAGGTTGGATTCTTTTAACTTAATCTATGGTAGGATTTTGTGATATCATCAATAGCTTTCGATTAAAAAGATACGACAATAAGCTTCGAAAGCAACATTGTTTCATCTTATCTACAGATTGAGATATATTATTTACAATTTTATGTCCTAAAAATGAATTATATTTGTCGACCTTTTTACCAGAATTACGTATAATACCTTCATACCTTCAGCTACGGACAAATCCTAAATTCCTGGAGCTTCACTCGATTTAAGCTATGATGTTTTCATGAGGTTCTGGTAGTTTTTAACTTTTATAAACTGTTCCCATTTTTGCAGTCTTGTCTATGGGAATGGAATTTCCATGGGATTTTTCCCACGGATGGGACAGTGGACTTGAAATTTGTCTCATATTTTGATCGTTAGTAATTTTAGGTGATAAATCAGGCATTTATCTGAGTTTGAATTCCATTATGTTAAGCTCACATCACATTAACTCTTACACGCAGAGGCTCCCAGTGCTACGGCGTTGTGATGCGAGGTCCCTGAAAATAGGATTATCGTGCTCTTTTTTAGCTAACAACAAAAAAAGAGTCACCAAGTTTTCAACGTCCATCGTAATTAGAAGTTTTGGAATTTTTATCTGCGGCTGCGTAGAGGCTATGGCCAGAGCCGGATTAAATGAACGCGAGGCCCCGGGCAAAGTCCTGACCGCGAGGCCCCCAACACGCTTAGCACAACTGGGTGGCGTTTCACATGCCCTCGTTTCAACTTTGCAGAGGCACCGGTCAAAAACCTCAAAACTGATAGGATTTGGCAGCCTCAACTTCAGAGACAATTGGGGGGGACAATGTACGGCGGTTCGGAAGTGGTTAATTTGTTCAAACAGAAAGTTGTATCACCAAAAAACGATCTTTTTGCTACCGTAACACTAAACAACAATATTTTTTCTCATACACTCTCTGACCATCTTCACTGCACAAATCGTCCATTCACATATGTGTTGAGGAACGATATGTCTACACTCTCTCGCAGATCAAAACGTACACCGTTTAGAAATATTGTTCTAAAACGAAATATCACCCAAAAGCAACTTGAACCGTACTACTTGACTGAAGTTTTGCGATAGGAGCTGTACAATAGTTACAACTTTAAACCGTTCCGTGATCTAGTGCAGGGGTCCGCAAATATTTTTTTGGCTTGATCCTAAAAAATGGTTATAAAATCTCACAACTCAGACATCGAGAGCATACAACTTTGTGGAAACTACTTTATAATTAAACATCACTTTTAAGACTACTATTGACCGCAGCAATTTTCTTGCACGAAATTGTATGAAACTTAGCACACAAATGAGTGGGCTAAATGATGGCATTTATTCGGTTTAACCAGAATTGCAAATTTAAAATGTAAATTTGAATTATTTCACGAACCCCTGATCGATAGTGGACAACAGCGCTTTGATCTAGGACTGATACCCTCACGATCGCGACAAGCACTTCGCAGCTAATTGTTACGACAGCGCATTATACGGCAATTGCAAAGGCGTTAGTGCGAAGAATACTTAATAACGAACTTATTGAAGTGACTCTGGTCTCTGTCACTCTGTCAATGCGCACTTTTTGAAAAAGAGTTAGCTACGAAAAGTTTCATGACGCCGCATTTCTTTGCACGCGAAATTGCGGATGATTGCTTCCAGGCCAGTATCTCCAAGAATCTCAGGCTCCATGCCACGTCTTTATCATTAAGGCTTAGCTCTGATTTCTCAGTGAGCACAAAGTGCAAAGTTATATTTGCTGTGGCGAGTTTTCGAAATTTATCTTCTCAGTTTCTTAAGCCTGCATGTTGTTCTAACTTTAAGTAAGTTGTCCTACAGCCTTGTCAACACATAGTTCTACTTCTCATTGCTTGAAGCAGTTTTGCGAGAATCTCTAACTTTCTTATTGTTTCACCGCTCATGTTGTTTTGGCGGTTGATTTATTCATAAATTATGACTTGTTTGTAGAAAGTGCTCGAAAATGGATATTAGGCAATTTATGAAAAGAAAAAGCAATTCTGATAGCTGAAATGCAGAAAACATTTCTGACAAAGATTGAGAATTGAGGTTCAACCACCACAAACTAATGGGCTAGAAAGGGTAAAGCACTTTGTGAACGTCCATTTGGATTGCATCGTCAGCAACCTGAAAAGGATAACCAAATTTCGACGTTGTCTTCATTGGAAAAATTTCTGCAGACGCTCATGCATGCACTGATTTCGATCTAATTCTTGGGTCATAAAACGTGGTGCTGTTTGGTTCAATTCTTTTAAGCCACTCAAAAACAATAAGTGCTAAAATTGTCAGTTTCCTTAACCTATATACTAAACGTAGTAATCAAAAAGCTCTACATTTTTGACGCGTGTAGAACAGCCTAAATCATGAAAATCCAGTAAAAGGAATGTTTTGACATTCAAGCGCGAGGCCCCCAAAAGCTCGAGGCCCCGGGCATTTGCCCGGTTTGCACAATGGTTGATCCGGCCCTGGATATGGCAGTAAACATGCACATGATTTAATCTACTTCGTATACGTCGCTGGAATCACATGAGTTGGGACAATCACAAGTTGCCATGGTATGGGACAAAAAGTTATCTGTTTGCCCTTATATCACAATCTGAGTGAATAAATTCGACAATTTCCTCTAAGCCGAGCTTATGACAGGGTAAAACGTGAATCCTTTCAACCTAGCTGTAGTTAACTACTGCAGCACAACAAATCAAACTAAATTATTTAAAATATTCAACGGAATTTCGATCATTAGTAGCAGCGGTGGTAAAAGCGTCGATATCTCATTTAATTGCTCAGAAACAAGATAGCACAAAACAATTGATAGTCACCAGAAAAATGCACAGACAGGCTATTTATGCTGCTTACGCTACTGTGTTGAGCTGGCACAAAGAACACCAACTATGCATGGACGTATCAAAAGGTACATAGACAACATTCAGTAGTAGTCATATAGACGTGTGTTTTCACAATAGAGCTTTCTGCCACCGAAATGGTGACCTTTGTTCTGTTGCTAAGGAACCAAAATACAAACATTTTAAAATTATAATCTAAATTGCGATTTCACGTTTTTAATGAAGCACAATGAATATTACAAATTATCCCAATTTTTAAATTTTCAAAGCATACCACATGTGAAAATTACACCTTTCAGGGCCCGCGAAAGTCACGATCGTGGTTTTTAAAGTTATGATCGCCCGTAACTCGCGAACGAATTAAGCTAAAGAGTCATTGAAGACGTCGTCAGATCCGGAAGACAGCAGCGAATCTTTTGAGGTAGGTTGTGCGCACAGGTGACGTCATTGTGAAGTCGCTTTGGGGGAAACCCGGTTTCCACGTTGCCAAGAAAAATGAGTTGCATCCATTCGAAAAGCCATAGAGCTTAAACCAAAAATCTTGGAAATAAACTTTCTACATAAAAATGTCGTTAAGGACCGTAGCTTTGCGATTATGATCAAAATAATTGAAATTTTTGTTGGGGTTCAAACGGGGCAATATCCAAAGATTTTGTTTTTTTGCGTTTTAAGCCACTTTTCTGGCGGTCAACACTCACGAACCGTCTCAAAATTACAGAACACGCGCTTTTTGGTGTCTTACAACATCCCACCAAATTTCAAGCCAAAATATTGACAGGAAAAATTTTTCTTGAGGAAAATTTAAAAATGCACCAAGTGAATCAGTCAAATTTTTGGTCTTTTTTAGGTCATATCTCCCTAACCCCTGAGGCTAGAAGGCTAATCAAGATCTCTGAAGATTCAGATTTGCTCCTAAATTATTAAAAAAACAAGTAACTACCTGTTGTACTTTGTTCACAGGACCCCAGAACGTCATCTGGAAGCCAATCGACCCAACCCACCCTTCTTCACCCCAAAATTTCAGCCCCCAAAACAGCGTCGTGTGCAAACACCGATTCTGTAATGCGTTATGGCTATCCATTCTTTGTTCTCTTGTGTTAGATAACTGCGTCTGTGATATTTTTGTTTTTTTGATATGGTTATTTGTTGTTGGCACTTTATAACTACAATAGTCTTGTTAGCGCCACGACTGAGTTCGTACAATTTCTGGTTTCATTTCACTCGGTTTGATTTTGCCTTCTGGGTGTGTTCCCTGCAGCTCTTCCGCACACCGTGCGCCTGGTAAGAAGGCTACGGTACCAATTTACAATGTCTTGGAAAGACCCGGCCGACTCGAACTCTCGACCTACCAGCACCGAAGCGGACGCACTTACCACTTGTAGACATTTTTTTGAGAGGCTAACTTAAATAACTTCTAAAATGTGCAGGCGTAGTGATGTGTAAAGAATCGAAAACTGAATCTTTCCATTCTGTGCAATTGTTTTTAGGTTAATCTTTATTGAAAAGTAACGCAGATCTTGTTTATAGTTCAACAGTTTGCTCCAAAGACTTTTCATGGTTTTCAAGTCTGAGGTAAGGCTGATTGCGCATTGTAACCTTAAGATTGGGTTACCTGCTGCATGAGGCTGTTGGCAAACGCAACATGAGCGCCAGAATTTTGTAGCTGTGCAACAGCGCAAACGTAAAAGAGTAGCTAGCTGGATCTCCGCGCGTCTGTTGAAATCAATCAATGCAAAGCGAAGTTCAGCACGTGGCAACACGCAACGTGGCATTCAGGAAATTCGCCAGGCAGCAACATTACAATGTCAGGTCAGCAAACACAAAGACGGTGTTAGGTTTGTTTGACTGTTTGCAGGTTATGATTTTGAAGCAGGCAGTCTATTGCCCGTCAGACTCATCGCCAACCTAGGTTTCACTCGGGGGAATTTAAAGTGGGCGCGACATTGTAGATAGTATTTCATTTACGAGAATCAGATTTTACGGAGGTCTACTGTATTTCGGGGATTGAACTCTAATTTAGGGCAGGGTCCTGTCAAAAGCAAAATGAGCGCCAGAATTTTGTAGCTGTGCAACAGCGAAAACGTAAAAGAGTAGCTAGCTGGATCTCCGCGCATCTGTTGAAATCAATCAATGCAGTGTGCACGTGAGCGAAGTCCAGCACGTGGCAACACGCAACGTGGCATTCAGGAAATTCGCCAGGCAGCAACATTACAATGTCAGGTCAGCAAGCACAAAGACGGTGTTAGGTTTGACTGTTTGCAGGTTATGATTTTGACGCAGGCAGTTGCCCGTCAGACTCATCGCCAACCTAGGTTTCACTCGGAGGAGTTTAAAGTGGGCGCGACATTGTAGATAGTATTTCATTTACGAGAATCAGACTTTACGGAGGTCTACTGTATTTCGGGGATTGAACTCTAATTTAGGGAACGGTCCTGTCAAAACCTCTCTTGGCTTCAGGACTATCGCTTATTTACAACTTAAAGCAGTGGTGTAGGAGGCGGGGGCGCAGGGAGTTTAAGCGCACCCCAAAAAGTTTTGATTTGTTGAAAATCCGGGCAAAATCCTTAAATTTGGGCAAATCCCTGAAAATCCGAACAAAATCCCTAAACATCTAGGCAACATCCCTGAACATTTGGGCAAAAATGGCGCCCAACATTGTTTGACTTCGAAAAATTGCGCCCAAGGTTTGCAGAAAAACAAGTGAAAAACATTTTTTGGAGGTCACACCACAAAAACGGTCGGCAAAAGTTGCACGACAACTTTTGGGCAAGTTTGGGAAAATTTAGGCAAAAATCCTTTGCACCCCCAAAAATTTGCTTGCTCCTACACCTATGACTTAAAGGAAACAGCTGATCTGTAATGCCTTTTGTATCTCAAGAAGAGTACTATATTTAGAAACGTTCTATTCTTGTTTACGTAAGTGAAGATTTAAGCGACTTCGTACGCCACAAAGCTTTTGATACGAAAACTGAAATTGTTCACTTTACCTTACCAAATTTTGTGGTTAAATAAAATTGTGCTTGCAGAGTGCTTACGCCAAGTAGCAGATGCCAACGCGTTTTAATTTGGCGTGTCCCCCAGCAGGTTGATAGCACGCAAAAAACGTTTCCAGCTTTTCCGCGTATCCTTTGGTCTCTAGTCACGACAGTCACGTATCTCCAGTCCAGATGTTTGTAGCTGTGGTAGCCCGCTGGATGTCTTACAAGGGGAGACAAAATGTGATTGTACTAAATGAGCGTGAAAACTGGCACTAGCTTATGTTTGCAGTAATAAAACTTATGCTTCTGCTAACCCTATTTGCCAATACTTCAAATCGACTCTGAGAGCGTAAGTTAGCCGCGTACGAACATTTAAACGGACAGTTTACGGTTTACCTGGAGTGCATACTTGAGCTTTCCCTGAAATCGGGGTATGTGACCTGTGTAGCCACCTGAGGGTGACCATGTTTGCAGCAGGTCTCTTGATCATTTTAACTGTTGTTTCGAAGGAAAAAGTGTGTAGTTGGTCATAGACTCATAACGCTTTGTGATAAGTTTTTGCAATCAGTAAGGAAAATTTGGTAAAATCAATCTTTTCTAGTTATCATGCCTTAATGTCATTACACGTCCGTTGTCTACTCTATGCCACAACATGCTGTAAAGCGCAAAGCATAATGTGCACTAGAGATGAACGTGGACCGGAGTAGGACCAGGCTGAAACGATACATTCAATGTTTTTCGCGGATCAGGAACGGACCGAACTGCAAACTTCTTTCAAATTTATAGACCAAATCCGGACTGGGTTGTGATTTATTTTCCTTGGAAAATGTTTTTCTCTTCAGTAAGACAAATTTGTGTTTAGCGAGGTTTATGAGGTGACCGGAAAATTAATTATCCGTTTTCAACGCTTTAGGACGCTGTTGATCTACTTTTCAAATACACTTTCACTGCAGACGGGTTCCAGACGTAAATGCCAGGCAAGATATTTCGCAGAGTTGTGTAATGCCTACTGTATCTCTGAACGGTGTTCAAGAGAACAAAAGTTTCCAACAGATGTGATGCATGCCACAGCCGCGTGATATCATAGGCGTATCTAGGGGGGCTAGGGGACCATGGCACCTCCCAAATTTTAGTATATCTAGTCATTTGGTGTTCGAGAAGCGGTGTTCCAAAGAAAAATACTGTTACTCGCCTAAAATCAACATTTAGCCCACCCAAAATTTTTGAACGCCCCCAAATTTTTGGGCTGGCTACGCCATTGCATGATATATCAAACGATATTGTCAGTGCTCGTTTGAAACTACAGAGAGACTTTTGCCCAAAGAGCATACGTTTGAGTAAAACTATTGTTGATTTCTGTTGATGGTTTCGTTCGGTTCCTCAAGCTTTACTGAACTAGCCACTAAATCACAGACGTTCTCAGACACAGAATGTGCAGCATACGTTCACCGCTTGCTCGCATCGAGGTAAAGAGCGAAAACGTAGCGACGTCACAGGCGACTCAGCTTCAACCAGGTTCGCACATTGTGGCGTCATATGTACATGCAACACTCAACAGTTATACCTTTGTTTCTGTTGCCATTCTGTGCCAAGTTTTTATATTTCTGTGTTGTGACTTTGTGATTGCTAGATCAACAAAGTTCGGTGACAGCGCCATACTAATAAGTAGGTGCCCCGCAGCATACTTGATTACCTTAGTGTACGATTAGTAAAGCACATAAATGAAATACCTTCTTTTGCCCTAACTTTCGAGTGGGTCAGTTGCTCATCAACTCTTACAAATTAAAACACGAAGTTACCAGAAGCAGTTTGTTGAGTTTGTATACATTTAATGTGTTGTCTATGACACTATAACTTTTATTTGTACACTCAGTAACAAAGAAGTGTATTTCCATTAATATTGTTAAAAAATGTTACCTTTGCCCAACTTTTTGAAATTTTTCCTGAATGTTTCCCAACTTTTTTTAAATTTTGCCTGAATGACAAATCAAAACTTCTGGGTGTGCGCTTTCACCTCGAGCTCCTACACCACTATCACATGAGCGAGTCTTCTGGCCAACTCCTGGCTGCGCTAAAAACTCAAGTCCTCTTTGTACCAGATACGCCACCGGATTTTACTCCAAAAAAACTTTAGGGACCACATTTCTGCCCTTGATTGAGTTTACTACACGAAGAACAAAAATGTTGAATAGCCTACTGGTAAAAATAACCGCTGTCGATAAGGTTGAAATGCCGTTTAACTTTATACTGCTGATGGTACCTGGTGAGTATACCGAGGTTAGGTGGCGACCGGGGCAATTTGGCCCTTCCACGTGCGAAACCTTATGTCTTTCGAGGGCAAATGTACTGTATTGAAGAAAGCACTTGCGACATTGTTGGGACTTTTCGACACCCCCAGTTATTCGGCGCCCGGTGCATTGTGTCCCGCTTCCCCCCTCTTGCTACGCCCCTGGATGGTAGCAGTGTTTACCGAAACACCTACGGTGTTGTGTACTTAATTTATTTTGACCAGTATGTTTATCATTAATTGAGTGTTTTCTTGATGTTGAAACTTTGCTATAAATGTAGATATAATCGAGCATGAAACTTTGTGCAGGATTTAATTGCAACTGTTTCAGTGAACATAGTAAGAAGCCATGGATAATAATGTGTTCAAGTACACGACTGTGATAATGAGGAAACCATCAAACTCGCTAGCAGCAGAAGCTCTGAGGAGAGAAGAAAGCACCGTTAACATCGAAAGAGCGAAGCGCCAGTGGAAAGAAATTAGCAATATTTGGAAGTAAGAATGCCGTCTGAATGTTCCTTTTTCAAGGCCAAACTAAGCAAGACTGACAACTTAGCAGTGGCATGCCGAAGTGATATGGCTCCNGGGGCAAAAGAAAAGATTCGCACTCTCAAAGTGTTAACTACAGTATAACCATCTGTATAATTAGTAATTAGAGTTTGCGCAGTCCGAAAGATTACATATATGTTTTTATAAAGCATCGCAATCACTCAGTCCTCAAATCCCCAATAACAATCGACAGTGATGTCTCATCAGTATCGGATAATTTAAAGTGCAACTGGAGATTTGTTAGAAATTAGCAACTTTGTTACATTGGCAGACCGTCTTTTCACTCTTAGCGAATGTGAGAGCTCTCCATTTTTTCTCATGTTTGGGATTTAAGAATGATTGAAAAATAAATTTTCTGGTGAATTTCCCAGTGCTACAAAATGGTTCCCGATGTTTTTTGTTATAGGGTTATAATACGAGTCAAACGCATTGTTTTTAACAAGAATGTTTCTTTATTAGGACGTGGGTGGGCAATTTTCAGGAAGCATCGAAGAGCCATCGCTTTTGGCTTCGCAGGCCACAGCTTGCCTGTCATTGGGTATAAGCAGATAGATTTTACCTCTCATGAGTGACCTGATGGCAATGCAGACCAGTAGTGCAAAATGAATGTATTTTGCATGACAAAACGAGCATTTTCAGTAGACCGCAGACGTAATGCTGCTTACTGAGCTGAAACTCCATTCATCAGCAACATTTTTGGCAAAGCAGCCACCTTCGGTAATTGATATTGCAGCTAAATTTTTGAAAATGTTTTTGCTAAAGTGACAGAACTGTTGCCAGGGACAGATCTAGGGAGCACGGGACCCTAGCCCATCTTAGTTTTTGGGCCATCTTAGTATTTGGCCGTTTGTGTGAAAAGCGTGAAAGTATGCCCCTCTTGTGTGTAGTGCCCTCTCAAAAATCTATCTTTTGTTGTGCCGACTTTGGTTCTACATTTGCCTTAGATCTTAGCCTTTCCTACATTCGTCTAAAGAACAAATGGAAGTGCGATTTTTACTTGGAATTTATAGCTCTTTCATGGAGTTCAGAAGTTCTCTTCGTTACATTACCGCGATTTCTAGCGTTTTTAGCAGGTTTGTTTTTCGGATATAAACATTTTCATGAGGGACCGTGTTGCCTCCCTCGAAAATATCGTCTAGCTGTTGATCTGATTACCTGCACGTAAACTCCTTTTTTATAGTAATGGTAACTCCTAATTTTTGAACCAGACAAGCACAATCGATTCAGGGGACACAGGGCTTATTTATGCCGTTTTGAAATTGTCATTTTCCAAGCAATATAAAGTAGTGTTTTCATCCTCTATCTATACCATAGGCCCATAGACGCACGAGGCACGAGGCAGGGGGCGGGGCGAGAGCCCCCCCGGCTTGAAAAATTTCACGGCAAATTCTGTTTTCGGGGGAAGCGCAAGTTGCTCAAAAATCCTGAATGATAAAATGTATACATTCAGTAAGTGAATTCAAGGCACACTGTTTTTCAGGGCAAGCGCAAGTTGCTCAAAAATCCTGAATGCAAAAAGTATATTCAATACAGTAAAAAATTTCAGGGCAAACTCTGTTTTCAGGACAAACATAAGCTGCTCAAAAATCCTGAATGATAAAAAATATTTTAATACAGTGAAGAATTTCAGGGCAACTCTGTTTTTCAGGGCAAGCGCAAGTTGCTCAAAAATCCTGAATGATAAAAAGTATGTAGTCAATCTAGTGAAAAATTTCAGGGAAAACTATGTTTTTCAGGGCAAGTGCAAGTTGTTCAATAATGCTGAACGGTGAAAAAATTTTCAATGCAGTGTATTCAGAGTATATTCACTTGGGGATGGTCCGCGTAAGTTGGGCTAGTTTAGTTTGTAATCTGGACAAAACACATGACTGGTTACAATGGCTTTTATCTAGACCAGCTATGTCCAACCCAAATGGCTTACTGAGCCAAAACGTATGTCACTACCTGGACCAGGGAGGCACATTGAATGACATATTAATGAGGGCCGCATATTGAATGGCTTACTTTGATCTTTTAAGCTAATGTACTGAAAGCGTTCGAGACCTCATTGCAATGGTAACAGACTTGATAAAGTGGCACTGAGGACCAGCTGCATCAAAAATGTCAAATTCAGGATTGTCAAGATAAGGACAGGTTGTCAGTATATAGGATACATTTACTACAGCGAAAACCTAAACAGGGCCGCAAAAACCTTTGACTGAACCGCATGCGGTCCGCGGGTTGGGCATATCTGATCTAGACCAAGCCCTCGTTTTCTGTAAAAATCGAACAATCGGATGTCGGTAGGTTAACAGCTTGATCAAAGAATTCGGTAAGCCCCTTTGAGTGCGCGTGTTTAAGTGCCTTAAGCGCACAGCACTTACGATAACACATGCAGGTGTAGGGTCAGACCCTTCGATCCGGAACCGTCGCTTTTAACCATTGCGTTGCGCTATCGAAATCGCGTACATTTTTGCATCAGTAAAGGCTATTACCATAAAGTTTCTTGTCTGGGAGAACACAACACGCAAGGAACTTCACCCCATTGAGTTAACAAGCAAGGTAACTACAGAATTTGCCTATAACGGCACCTCGAGGGGATTGCATAAAGACCGTTATTGCCTAATTGACGTTTCAAGCGAATTGAAATTCATGTAAAAGATGCCATCGGGACGGCACAAAATGTAACATTATAGGCGAATTGGCGTTACAGACGAAGCCGTTATAAACGAATTCAACTGTACAGAACAGATTTATAAGAAGTTTCAGGCCCCATTCAGATTGTACTAAAAAAAATTAGTTTCAGGGAATCAGGGAAAATTGTTTGTTTTTGGAGCAAACTGTTATTTTCAGGGAAATTTTTTCCGCTCCCCCCCAGTACAATGCCTTCCCGCACGCCTATGATAGGCCGACGATAAACAGCATGAAGACAAGTTTTGCACAGAAGCAAGGTATTGTCACAACACCCTCAGTTAACCATGAAGTAAACCCAATGTAGACACGTTTTTTCCCAGTGAAGCTCGCGAGAAATTGTTCCAGCTGATTTTACTGACATAAACAGTTTCAACAAGCAATCTCCGTTTGCGCGAAATCTAGTAAAAATAACCAAACGTAGGATCCAAAACTGACAATCTTGCTTTTCATCGGAGTTTTGCAGTATCTAGCGGTCTTGCGTTGTTGCGAGCTTTTTTGTCAGTGGAAAATTGAACATCAAGTACCGTTTCTTTT
>JGI24022J15233_10006639_pt1 | contig 12575 bp, 8 predicted proteins | sample Ectturendosymbi2_FD_15233 | JGI IMG/M metagenome (IMG submission 15233)
CCATGGCGCGGTGTGCTAGAAACAGAGTAGACTAGCTCCTTTGCCACGAAGCTCAGCTGGTTGGATGCCTGCGAGCATAGGAAGGTTGTCCGCTAGTGTAGGACGCAGGCATCCAGTCACAGTTCGCAAGGCGTCGTTGATCACAAAATCAATGAGGTGTGCGTGAACACTGTGGTACCAGGCTGGAGGAAAGCACTTTACTTTTATCGGTCGGCCTGTCGATAAGGAAAACTACTAACACCAACAGCGTAGCAGGTGTATGTCAGCGTCGGCAACAATATTTGCTTGCTGCATTTTGCTTCACACAATCGCGTGTTAACGTTGTGGACGGTAATTGGACAGCAGTTGCTGAAAAACTTGTTTTCAGAGTATAATTTCAGAGTTGCTTTAGTACAAAATTGCTTTGTTAAAAACGAGGCTTATTCTTGGTTATTGCCGTTTGCTGATATTTCTCAGTCATGCTTAATATTCGTGGTCGTAATGCATATTCGTGATCGGGTAGAAAGTTGTGAACAGTATTTATCAGAGGTACTGTATATAAACATTGGCGAAAGCCTGTAGCTTCTGTTTTGTCATGAAATCTTAAACTTTTATGAAAATCCTATATAAAGAGATAGCGGCTTGTACCTGAGAACTGTTGATGTCAGATGTGTTTACGAAATGTTTCCAGTCGAATTTTTCTAAGTGGTGTTCGGCAGTTATTGTAGCTGTGGTACCGCTGCGCGGAATTTTCAAGTGTTTTGGTAATCAGCCTTTGTAGGGCAACAACCCATCAAAAACCAGTCGAGCCTCCGTTTTTAAATCCAGGGTCAAGAAACAGTGGATTTTGGATACGAAAATCCTTTCGATGTCAAGAAAAGTCACGTGTCATTGCACAAGGCCGCAGGTGTCACCCCTCTCGTCTGGAAAGAGTACTTATACATATCCACCATCGCATCCAGCGAACAGTTGTCCGAGAGTGTTCATTGGTTACGGTGAGCTGTTTGTCGCTATAGCCAAGTGGTATTTTGAGCTGTTTTTCGCTATAGCTAAGTGGTATTCTGAGCTGTTTTTCGCTATAGCCAAGTGGTATTCTGAGCTGTTTTGATTTCGATTTTGTGCTGAAGCAGAAAGCTGTCGTCTGCACTTGAAGAGTCAGGAACATCGAATAGTTTTTAACACCCGGTCGTGTTGATTCCAATCCTAGTGCCACTTGCTTCCCAAAAAATAATCCGGTTATTGAAGCTGCTTCATCATCTATTCGGCTTGGGTCAACTCGCATACTGCAAAGCTAGCGTTACTGCTTGATGTTGTATGTGCTAAAAGAAGCAAAAAATCAACCAAAAAGAACATGATTTGAAGCAGCAACAGTTTTCGCTTTTTTCCTTCACGGAAAGTACCTAGAAAGAACCCAGGTATATTTTATTTTTCGGATACAAAAACTTTTGTCTCGTTCGTAATCTGCCCGCTAACATTATCACATACAGTTTGAGTTTAGGTGGAGTGTGGGTGGTTTATGCCCCACTTAACCTAAACTCAGCTACAAGAACTTGATCGTACCCGTATACAAAAATTTTGCCAATTGCAGATTTTCGCAGTTTTTGATGTTAAACGTTTTGTCAAAGATGTTGCCAAACGTTCGGTAAATACCGCAGATCCGCAAAGAGGCAATTATCAGGGAAATTAGTTCATCTTCTTTCCAGTCAAAATCTTTTTTTCCAGTAACTTATTTGTGCTTGAAATGCTCTGATATCTGCAGGTGAGTGAAGCTTTGTTTTTTTTGTAAATGTTGATGAGTCACTCAAATGTTGATCAGTCACTCAAATGTTTATGAATCACTCAAACATCTGTTCGAATTTAGATCGTTGTTCGAAGCGTTGGACACCAACGACGACCAGCAGGTTTCTTTTGAAGAAATAGAAAAGGGCGACATGGAAGCATGGAAACGTTTCTGCAGATCCAGAGAAAGTTCCTCAGGTCCAACAAGGTATTTCTGATTTTCCCGACTTCGATGCATCTCAGGCTTCCACAGTTTATGATGTTGGTTTGGCTCAATGGTCCAAGTTTAATTTTTCGAAGACGTAGATTATCCTCCCTTGGGGAACATGTAAATGGACATAGAAAAATTATCTTTTGGAATTTTTTTTATGACACGCAGTTTTGTATCTTCAGTTCGGAAATGAACAACGACCCGGGGAAGACCAACGCTTCGGCTGCTTTCAACCCAAGAGAACACGACTACTATGACGACATTAAAAAAGCGAAAAGATTTTTGAACCGGTTGATTAAAGAGGAGGGCGTTAACAAGACTCTTACTTACCACAAGTGAATCGAAGTTTTAAAAATGAATTTTTTCGTATGACGTTGGTTTCAGTTTAGCGGCATAAGTTATTTTCAAAAAAGGTTCGTCAACTCGGTTGAGATCGTTCATTCCGACCAGGCGTCCGCCTTCGTGTTGATTGACGCGAACATGGATGGATCGTTGTCTTCCAGCGAAGTGATACAAGCGTCGGACCCGGCCTTGCGACGGTTTTGCAAGTGAGAGCCGTTCGTTTGCGCTTGAGAAAGCTTTACCTCGCAAAGCTGGTCACACATCATCATGGGCGTCGGAAAGGGGGCGGGGGCAGGGGGGGGGTTTCCACCTCTCTGCATTTTGAAATTTGACATTTTCCTATTAACTTTTTTGCAAAAAAGGTTGTTTTCTTAATTTCGAGTGGGTAAAATAAAATTTCACCGGTTTTGGCCCCGTGGAAGAATATGTTTGGCTTCTTGTGGAAAAATGCACTATTGTGGCCCCCCTGGAAAAATCTTTCCAGCCCCACATTCATATCATTAGAATTTTAGCGCGTATCCAATGAAATCTTATGCACACTTGCCTTTTCGTGTCAGCAAAAGTTATTTTTCGATGCTGGAGAGGTTTTGCTTATGTTTTTTCTTTACTTTATGCAAATAGGCCATCGATAGCTCTGGATCTGAAAACTAGCGCCTTTGAGAGGACTCCTGCCGTTTGAAAAACTTTTGTCGTTTAGAGCAACAGTAACAATGAAGTGTTTCCTCCGTCCTGATTTTATCATCCTTCACATCAATTAGTTTCTGCCGCCGCCTTGTCTGGAACACCAGAGATCAAAGCGACATTGCTTTGATTATGAAGTTTACTGCACAACATTCCCGCCTCTCTTCATATAATGATGAACAGGAGCACCCCGATTCAGTGGCAGTTTTGACCCTAAGCGAGCAACAACAGTATTTGGTTTGGGACACCGCCTCTCGAAGCACAAAATGACATGAAATGCTTGAAATTTGAGGTCCTTGGTCTCATTGACCTATGGCCCGGTTCACCAAAAGCATCACTACCACACGAGCTCGTGATTTTTATTCTAAAACAAGCGATCGTGCGGAAACGCTTTCAAAGAAATGGCGAGATGAAACGACGAGAGATGAGCGCAATGCATGTGAGCAAGTTATTTTCCGTCATTTGAATATTTCTTGGCACCAGGATTAAGGCTAAAGTCCCTTTGGAATAGAAACTAGTTTAATGTTAGAAAGTGACGCCAGTAAATCAATAAGGCCTAGGTTACCGTGTTTACTCAATTGGTAGCCTGGGCTTATAAAGTTTTTTCCACCATTACGTGCGGTTTACGTTTTTCTTTGTTTTATCCAAAAGGTCTAAATACGCCCAGCTTTTCCTTGGCTACCTTTTGTCGTACAAACTCTCTTTTCACATTCTATTCTCTTCAGTATCACGTGCACATCCGTCACAGGAGGGATTATGATGAAGAAGAGGCAGCTGTGGTGGCGAAGCATCATTACCAGGGTTGCCAAAAACGCGAAACGTGCTAGTACACGAAAGTATCTCAGATGCTTAAGTAATCTATGTTCAAAGGCAGCTTGCATTAATTTTTAAAACCATTTCGCGCAGCTTGCAATCAAGGGCGGCTTGCAATCGAAAAAATCGGTTATTGCAGTTTTTTTTAAGGAAAATGTTAGGTACCCGGTATGGATCTGTAGGGACCCGACTTCTCTGATTCTAGGGACCCGATTTTCAATTCTAGGGACCCGAATCGGGTCCCTAAAACACCTTTAAAAAACCCTGGTTATTGATTTACTAGCGTCACTTTCTAACATCAAACTAGTTTTCAGTTCTATCCATGCATGAAAACTCGATCTTATGTTTTCGATTTCACGACACGATTGGAAACCAACTTACATAAATGGAAAGCCCGGGCACTTGGTCTGGGGCAATGTTTTCAAATTTTTGAGCATGCGGATATTTTCGCGAGTGGTTGGAAGGTTATGTTCGCACCTTTGCGCCGACCCTCATTTTCACTGAGACATTTCGGTCATTTGTCTCATAATAGTATTAAAACTGGCCATGACAGTATTCACTAGCCTACCTTTTCGGACATTACGACCGAATTGACGTAATTTTTTTCGGTCATTGAAAACAGACAATTCGGCCTATGACTGAAGAAACTAGCTCCCGACGCGGTTCAATCCTCGAGGAACAGACCTGACAGTCTACGTATGAAGGCAAACGTGTGCACTCATCGCGCGTGTGTATTGCCAGCTGAACAGGCGTGTGTGCCGTTGGCGTGACTACAGCAACCGACAGTTTGCGCGAAGTTACTTTCGCTTAGAGCAGGGGTCTGCAACCATGCACCTCAGCCGGGGCCAAATGCACATTACCAGATTGGCCACGGGCCACAGCTGCATGTGTCCAGCTCTGCGGGTTAAACAACTTGCGGGCCACTCACGGAAGATTGGCAATACGCTTTAAAAACTGTCGGATAAAGCGAATACCAGGTGCAGGTGAACTGGTGTGGTCATAAGGGAAAGTAAACAGCAAACTAATTTTCGCTTATGTATTTTTAGGTTTCTGACCCACGGGCCACAATCTATTTAAAATCTGGACCTTTCTTCGGGCCACAAAACTTCAGCTCGCGGGCCACGGGATGCACACCCTGGCTTATAGCATCGCTTGATGTTAACCGAGCTTTAAAACCAAGAACAAGATCTACGAACCACTCAATCAGAAGTTGTTTCGAATCCGCCCCTCGCTCCACTGTTTCCCTCTACTCAAAACAGTTTGCTACTGTCACTGTGTAATGGAGAAGCTTTTTTCTCGTACTCCCATCGCTCGTTCGTCACGTCAAGTTTTTTTGATTGCTTTCTGTTTAGTGCGCGATTCAAGCAAATGTGTTTTTGTCCAAAATTATCGCCAAGTCTCGTGAAGAAATGACACGCTTCGGTATGGGAGGAGAGGCCTTATTACGCCTTTATCGGGTATATCGTTTCGGTTAGCTGCGCAAACATTCAGCAGCCAATCAGCCCTGACTCATGGTGAGGGTTTTTGCAGAAGTCGCTTTCTTGATTTGAAACACGCCGTGACCTTTCCGTTCCAGAATGGGCTACATCAACAGGAACAACCGTGAGCTAAGCGGAGGTGGTCTGTACATGGGCGAGACCGTGTTTGGAGAAGAAAACGATGAAGAAGAAGAAGACGAACTTATGGAGCAATGCGACTTCGTTCCGAAGGTTTTGGGGAGGTCGTAGCTTTGTTCGTTGCAGAAACGTGGAATAGCAGCGCGCCGAAATTTTCCAAAGCGCACGCATATAACTTTTGCCATAATATTGCACTTGAACGACAAACTACGGCACTGCTACGTCGCTGCAAATCCCGTTCGCGGACTCCAAGCTTTTGTTCGCGCGGCCGCATTTTCGCACCCCAGCTGCTTTGAACTGAATTTTCGCTTATTTCAGCTGAAAAGTCGCAAACCCTTCAGAAACATTTCAGAAACCCCAGAGTTGATTTTAGGCAAGATGCTTTCAAATACAGTAAAAAGTTATAGGCTCATTGTGATAAAGCGAGAACTTGATTATGAAGTTGCCCATATTGACAAAAATACAACCGAGTCTAAATGCTTGTCTCTTGAAAGCAGGAAACAGGAAACACAATAAATGCATGCGCCGCGTCTCAAACGATCAGAGGTAATCGAAAGCATTTAAATGGATAATAGAAATTTGCTCACTAATGAGCCACGAAACAAATTGGATGGACGGTCGAATATATTTTAGTCACTAGTATGGAGATGCGCTGTTCGAAAATATTTTAGGAAAGTCTGGTACAAAAAAAATGTTTTTTCTGATATAATTTTTATTTTACTATCCTTGGTGCTTTATTACAGGGGGCTCGAATGGGTCCAAAACTCCCGCGAAAAGCGGATGGACTTGGATCAGTTCAAACAACTCTTGGACGACGTTCCTGACAGTGACGCGAAGAGAATGCTGGATTTAAAATTCCTTTTCAGATTGGTCGGGTACTGCCCTTTTTCTTTATTTGTTTCTTCATTCATCAAATGTTTGGAAAGGTCGTTTCTTCCCATCGCACCAAGCCTACCACGCCCACCAACATAAACTCGTGCGTGCAAACCAAACCACCAACATAAACTCGTGCGTGCAAACCAAACAACTCTTCGACGACGTGCTTTGATAGTGACACGACGATGGGCTTTGATTTAAATTTCTGTTTTAGAATGATGGGGGTACGAAAATTATATTTCTGGTCAGAGAGGTGTCGGTATTATAGACCNGCCGTTTTAACCAACCGCGGAAATCCTGCGTTAGATGTTACGAGTATTTTCTTAGCAGCGTCGTTGTTTGGCTGCTTTCCTGTTTGATCACGTTTTTCCCGGGTTCGCTAATGTCTAAGAAAGTAGCTACATCAACGTATTGATTGCTGATGGCTTAAGAAACGCAGAATGAAACTACTGGCCGGCTGGCACTCAGCAGGAGAAGTCTAAGGCGTGGAATCGACAACTGCAAATAACAAAACTGTGATTTTCGCATTCGCAAGTAACCTTGGAGTAAACGAAACAATTTTCAGGTTTCAATTTACCACTCGTTGCCCGTAAGATCAAAAGCGTTAAAGTGCGCTACACGTACGTAGAATGGTGGTAACCACTGTGTTAAACACCGTATAGCAGCACAAGGTCTAAGGGTCCGCTCATCGACAAATGACGTTTTCTGTCAATGGTTGTTTGCGATGCATCGTTTTCCAACATTTTCCAAATGCCATCTTTGTTCAAAGGCAGTCGAGGGAGTATTTGACTGTTGAAGATTTTAATGAAGTTCTTCGTGAATCGGATGATGACGTAAGCTTCCTGTTTGACTGCATTTTTTCTATTTCAGTAAGGTTTTCTTGTACTTTCGCCATTGTCCTGATTTGTTTGAACATTTTGAATAAATCATCTGGTAGACGATAGGTGAAAACACTTTTTTTAGTTGACATATCGGTTTGTGTCACTTCCGTAAACAACTCAACTTGTTGCTGCGGTTTCTGATTGTGAAAAGTAATGCCACAAATATCGAAAACCTGATAGTTTTTCGACATTTCAACTTGGTCGCAAGCCACGTTCAGGAAAAAATAAGAAAACAAGCCAGTGACTTCGAACGGATGTTGTGGTTTGAAGGCGTTTGTGCTACAGTGTGTTGCTCACAAAGAGCTGTACTGTGTCAAATAGCAGTCACGGGATAGACGAAACACACAAACTGAGATTGAGAACCCGTTTTCATAACCAAGTTCGACTGCCCAGCCGAAAGTTCAGATTGAAACGCCCATCTTGCACCAGCTGTTCTGTTTGAAAAAACAAGGAAAACCAGAACACGGACCAAAAACTACTAGTTTAAAATTCTCGCCGTTGTGGAGAGGAATCCATTGTCGTTGCCATGGTTTCCAAAGGCTTAATAAAAACGGCTTAAATTCATTACCTATACCCTGCAGAGTTTGCTGTTGGGCGAACTACTTGTAAGGAAAGCGAAATAAACAGAAGCTATTGGTGAAAAATTGATCAGGGTGGCTGTTGCGTAATTATGCATGCACCCAAACGCGCATATGTCAGCCAACAGCAACAGCTCTTTTGACCCAATTCGGCCAAAATCGTGCGCAGTGTGAAGGTTCGCATCCGTCGTAAACGGACATTCGGGATATTTATTGGGACAAGCGTCATCTGCCACGCATTGCTCGCTTCACGGAGCAGACGAGATAGTATCGAAAACGTGCGGTTTTCTGCGCCGTATGCCACTTTAGAAGGGACTGATTCACTGTTCGAAGCACGTATTCGGAAGCGCACTCCAATTAAGCGCGAAACGCTTTTCCGGACTGGATCTCATCACGAAGCACGCTGGAAGTCTTTAGGCCTTACGGTTTCGACCTGCTGCACGCCATTAGTGGCGTATTTCGAAAGCGTGGAGAAAACCATTAATCTTGCTTTCCCTAAAGTAGTTCGCAAACCAACAACCTCTGCTGCACACAGACGAGGAATTTAAGGCATTTTTTAAACAAAAAAGCCGCACGCATCTGCTTCGTCGGTTCGCTGCGCGCTTGAGTAAGACTGTACGAGCATTTAACCGTAAATCTTCCCGGAAAACAACCGACAACTTCACTGATTCGTGCGCGTAAAGAGAACTGATTTCTGATTCGTGCGCGTAAAGAGAACTGATTTCTGATTCGTGCGCGTAAAGAGAACTGATTTCTGATTCGTGCGCGTAAAGAGAACCAACTATGCTCGTGCTGCTTGACGCAACACCGGATGCCTCCAGGAATGAGGAGGACCTACTCCGGTCCGTCTGACCCTCTGCGACAGTTGAGTTTACGACGTGGCCAACGTCTTGTCCTGTCCTCCGTCACATCCGTGCAGAGCACTTGACGCAAATCTGCGGACCCAGTTTCGAAATTACTCGGTCTCCGATCCACTGCGTGATCTTCTTTCAGGTGTACAGCAACGTTCTGGCACTCGATGGCTTGTAAACTGGTTTCTTGTATATTGTAAACGGTTCACCGTATTGTACGAAAGGATAAAATTGCTGAAAAATCTTTGAAAAAGGTAAATGGCGTCAAGGCCTCGAAGTGAGGAATTGCAGTGACATCCTTTGCAAAGAGAAAGTCATGTTTTAAATCCACTTAAAAGACTTGTTAAGTAGAAGAGCTACACAGTGTATTATATTTAGTCCTATTTCAGCTGCGCACTTTCCAAATATGTAGTTTTTGCTCGTCGTAACTTTGAGTATGTAATACGAATGAGATGTGGACTTTATCACTCAGTGCCGTAACAGCCCAACTCTGGGATCCCCCAAAATGCTTACACAGGAGCCCCCTCAACGGTGATTTATAAAAAAAGATTTCGACGTTATGCTACATCTCGAGGCCGAATGGCCGTAAAAGCAAAATATCAAAATTTTTTATTTATTCTTATTTCACTATTTTTTAGTTCCACTTGCAGACACAACTTTTGCAGAACCAGGCCTGTAGCCAGGTTTTAAGATTTTGGGGGGGAAATACATTTTAGGGGGAAGGATTTTTGTTTTTATCATATGTTTAAAAAAAATTTTCTGAACACAACAAAATTTGGGGCTTCATAAAAAAGATTTGGAGGCACTGCCCCTAAATGCCCAACTCGTGGCTGCAGGCCTGGGCAGAACCATCGCCAGCAAGATTTCCACTTGGGGGCTTCATGTTTGTGCAGGAGAGCTAGACATTCTGAAAATTTATATTTAATTCACAACATCCATAGCATTTGCAGATTGTGCAGATGAATTATAAAAAGTTTTCCGCAAATACCCGTAATAAGGGCAACCGATTTTTTGACCTAAAAACTGGAAGTTTTGACTTATAATTTGCAAATTTTGACTTTGTTTTGACCTATACATTTTCTGCGTTTGTAACTGCAAAATAGTTCAGCCTTAGGTGTTGAGTTTAACCCAGAAGCATAATCATGCACTCTGTGCTTCGAAATAAAAGAAAAGTTGGTTGTTGAATTTTGGGTATGATTATGATATAGGCCTNCTGATACGTACATTGATAACTACAGTAGAGTCAAACTTGAGAACATCTGAAAGTTGAAACACTATATGCNTAATGGATTGAACTTTTAGCAAACCAAGTACTATAGGGTCACGCTTCTTGCCTTTCCACGACTATCCTACATAATATTCAATCGTTCAGTAGTGGGCAAAGCAACATTGTTACGTCCAAAATCGCAACAAACTTGTTAATTTTACAGAAATGCAACTAAACTTGCAAAAGCATATCAATATCTATTGTAGTTTCAGCAAAATATCGATGAAGAGAAAAAGTCTGTGCTTCAAGAAAAGTTGACCCAGAGATAAATTTCGACTTTTTTTTAACCTAATAGCATGGGATTCGCTCATGGTATGAGCGTGAAACTTGTTTTTTTGGTTTGTGGACGTTTCATAAACTTTAGAAAAGGCAGAACAAGTTTGACTTTATTTACTTTTGGTTGCCCTACCCATGATAGGCTCGTAGTTTCCAACTATTTTTTTTGGAACGAGCTTAACAAAAGGTACTAGGTTGTGAAATCATTGCCATTTAATTGACGGCGAGTGTTTGAAGATGTCGTAGTGAAATGCAACTGTAAAAAAATTTGCAGGAAATCATAATCAAGCCCACTGTTCGGTTTTGAAAACACCATTACCGAAGGAGTAAACATGACGCCGGTCAAAGCAGTGCGCCACGATGAACGTTTTCTTTCATTGGCGCAAATTGATAAACTTCAACCATGAGTTTAAGTGAATTCTGCTTATAAAATGTGCTCATTGGGCTTTTCATTGGTCGAAATACGCATGCATAAACCTTGCTGATGTCTAGACTTGTTAATCTTCTGGTGCATGGCACATGTTTAGATTCATAACATTTTGTATCTCAAATGGTTACAAATGATAACAACTACAGACTAAAGCCTACGTGGTCGCAACGGTTAACATCCATAATGCTGTACAACTCTGTTTTGGGACAAATTAGCAGTGATTGCTAAATAGACTCTTCTAATTACACAATTAACTCCATATGGCTGTCTGAACAGCAGGCTGCACAAATGTGTAACTTTGGTCGTGAGTACCAAAGGTATCTTGCATATATGCAGTATAAGATCCGAGAAGACTAACTGAGCTAGACGTGCAGTGGTACATTTTTTCACAACAATCACTACCGAAAACACGTTGATCAAGTGGAAGTCTGATTTCCGGACGTATACAACTAGACATGTAGGCAAACGTCACCTTCAACACTCCAAGCAATGAATGCTGACGCTTTACGCTCAAGCCTCAAATACGTTTAATACCTCAAAAACGTATCAAAAATTATCAGGTGATGTTATTCTAGGTATCAGCTGCAGGTACTGTTCTGTTTATAAATTACAGGACAGAATGGAATACGGATTGATAGAAACTTCACTGATTTCTAGTGCTTCATATTTGAGTTTTGGGTGGGGTCGAAACTTTGTTTGGGGGCTAAGCGGTGACGGGACTGAATTTAGGGCCCCTGTTAGAGCGTGCTCCCCGATTGGGGTTATGGAGAGCGGCTGATACGGCTCTGCTATGACTGAAGATATTTTTCCTACAATTTTGTTTATTCTCCCCACTTGCTTTATTATCAGTACGCCCTGATGTATTTTATTATTATATTGTATTTACGTGCTTGTCTCAGACACAAGGTCCATATCACATTAGTTGAAAGAACACAAAGGTGCACAGAAATACTTGTACACAACGCTTAACAGGGCAACGGTTAGTTGGTACACGTAGTCAGAACTGACAAGGAACGATCACAGTAATTACTGCATTCTACCATCGTCATGCAGAAGCATAGGCATAGCCAGGGGAGGGGCTAGGGTGCCATGCCCCCCAAATTTTCGGAACATATAGTCATTTTGTGCTTTCAGAGGCGGTAACCGAAACAAAATGGTGGTGTTTGCCTAAAAGCAAGTATTTTTACCCCACCAAATTTTTTGGCTGGCTACACTACTGTACAGAAGCGTCACATAATCGGAGAAAAATGGAGATTCGGTATGTTGTGCAACACGACATTTTAAACAGTTTTCTTTGGTTGTGCGACGTTAAGGGCTTTGTTGTTGGGGTTACAAGCTGTACAGGCCCAGCGTTAATTTTTGCCCCTGAAGAGATGCCTCGTTGAAATACTTGACCCCCCATGTCACCGATTTTACAAAAGACCACGGTTTAAATTTTGCTGGAGGCGTTCTCCTGTCACTTCACTGAACATCGCTGTGGTACTTTTCTGACGCTGCCTTGACCATCGACTGACAGATCAGGTTCTATTCTACTATAACTCGTTAATGGACGCGGTTTTGGTTTGTGGAAAAGTTGCAAATAATTATATTTGAAGCATCTTGAAAAATTGTTTCTTTAATGCAAACAAAAAGGTGCAATACTTAAATGACGTTTTTGAAGAGGTAGATAAAGGGACTTAAGTAGGTTCGTTGGAGAATCGGAAACACTTTCACATGACCGATCGCTAAGGTTTGAACGACACTATATAAAAAATCTTGAGCCCTCGTACAGGGAGAGTGCCATGCGCAAACAGTGATGCGATGTGCTGCTCAGGCTCTTCTTCCTTAATCAAACTTATCTCAAACCAGGATTTGGAGAAAAGCAGCGACGACGACGAAGACACGCCTGTTGTGAAGAAAGACCGGTCAGTCACTGAAGTCTGGACTCGAAACGGCGTCGTCTTTGGCCTCTGCCCAGCGATGGCTATGTTGCGTGAAGTCGAGGCGAGAGAAGCC
>JGI24022J15233_10006640_pt1 | contig 12575 bp, 7 predicted proteins | sample Ectturendosymbi2_FD_15233 | JGI IMG/M metagenome (IMG submission 15233)
AAATTTTAAGGGAGCTTTTCTATATAGCCCATCTTTGAACAAGACTGTTTGAAGTTGCCCACAATTGAATGAAGCTGCTGCAAACTGGCATAATTTGNTTTGACTGATGAACTTCACCCAAGTGTTTCCAATTATTATAAATCTTTTTGTTTTTACCCNCATTTGATTGAAGCTTTTCTCATTTGCCAAGATTTAATTGAGGCTTTTGGACCTTACCCAAATGCTCCTATTTTACTCAAATGTTTCTAACTTTACACAAAACGTTAGTAAAGTTTTTCAGTTGGCCCAAATGCGATGAAGGCTGCTGGATTTACCACATGATTCCAATGTTTATTTTGCCATCAGGGGCAAAAAAATGGCCAAATATTTTGCCGTTGATTTGGTTATTATTTTGCCTCAGTTTGGAAAAAAGACACTACCTCATTACATGTGAATGTAGCTGTATACTTTGCCCAAATTTTGAAAATTTTTGCCCGAATAATGGCCAATTTTTCAGTGTTGGGGATGCGACCACATCCCCTGCATCCCCATGCCGTAAGCTTATGTCTTAAATTGAAATGACTGCAATTTCATGAGATTATTTTTGAACTGCTCTGATGCTCATAATACTTTAACCGCACTTGCAAGAAACGTAACAAATTTGAGTTTTACGACAAGGAAGGAGGCGGGGGTGCAGAGGGTGAAAATCCACCTCCAAAAGTGTTGGTTTGGTGAATATTCGGGAAAATCCCTTAAAATACTGGCAAAAGCCTGTAAAATCCGAGTAAAATATTTGAAAACTTTCAAGAACTCCCTGAAAATCTGAGCAAACTCCCTGAAAAAATGAGCAAAAATGGGAGCCCAACATGCTTTGATTTGAAAAAATGGCCCCCAAAATGACATGAAGAGCTTTTCTATGGAGGTCACTTATTTTTGGTGTTTTTTTCGGGCAAGTTTGGGAGAATTCAGGCAAAAATCCTTCGCACCCCAAAAAATTTGCCTGCTCGTACACCTATGTAGCTGGGATATTGCAATACATATATACGATTTAAATCTAAAGTGTTACAAGTGCGCGAGACTGAGATTTCACTGCGCAAAAGGTCTGACGGTGCTGCGCATTTGCGCACCTTAGAAGGAATACGGCCTCCAAACCTAAAATGAAACTTAGTCGGGCGACACGTCGGTTGATGTGAAGCCCTGCAACAATCTCTTCGTACTTGGATAAAATTTGGTGCGGATGTGAATACGTCACTGCTGCGTGGTCACGTACTTTCTGTGCTCCACCATTTAATTTTTGTCAAACCTTTTTCTCGTTGGTTCCTGATCAGCATACGTGTAATCACGGTCTACTTGAGATATCGTAAGTATCTAAAACCTGCGAAAGTAACTTTATTTACCATGATTTTTACAATTTGGGAAAACAGTATTCGCGATATAAGGCCATTTTGCCGTTCACTGTTTTGTCACAGCAGTGTTGTGAAGTATACTTCATCCCTCTTACAGTAGCGAAGCCGTTATGAGATTTGAGTACCAAATATTACTGAAATCGCCTCCCCGTAAATAGGGTTAGTTCGCATTTCAATAATTTTTAGTATCCGGGTAACGGATATATCCGGATATTTGTATTTTAGCTAACCAATTAACTGGATAATAACCGTTAACTGTTATATAATTGATTTCACGGTTTTCTTGATAAATTGAATGCAAACTCATGACACAGTTCTACTGTAAATATACAAATGTGGACAGGGTCGGATTTAGCACGTGCAGGGCCCGACTGGAAGTACTTTGCGGGGGGCCACTGAGTTGTGCGTGCAAAAATCTTGTAGGGGGTCATCAGGTTATAATGATAGAGGTCAGTGATGTGAAAAAGATAGGCCGGAAAGGTTGGCGCCGAGACATGGATGACGTACCGTCTCACATGTGGCAGTAATGTTGCAGTGAAACTAAAACCGTCCTATCACTTTCGCTTCTGGCGAATATTCTACCGTGATTGTGGTTCTCTTTGGGCTAAATAGTCCCAAACATTCCGCTCCGTGACACGTGGCCAAGTAGCAGGATCGTTTGTTCATGCAATGGTTCCGGCAAATTTTGAATTTTCGTGCTCGTAAGACTGATCAGATGCATCAGCCGATGAACTTCCTTGTTTGTCAGAATCAACACTTTCGAAATGACTTACTTCACTTCTTGTACTTTAGCTTCCCTTTGGGTGTCTGGCACAACATCATCAGTCTGGTTGCTTACGTTGTCGTAATTTTCACTGTGGTGTGGCTCTTCTAAAGTTTTCCTTCGTATTCGGAGGTAGCTCTGTTAAAATAGTTGTCCAACGCACTATCCTCTTTCTCGGCTTCAGTCTTTTTTGCCTTAGTTTTAAATAGCCCTCTTTTGATTGTCACTCAATGTTTTTGGCCGAAGTCACTTGGCCTTTGGCTAATGGCATTTAGATTATTTACAGAAAAATAACATATTTTTAAATCTTCTTCTTCTTCTTATTCTTCTTATCCCATAACCTTATTTTTTAAGGTCGTTGGGGCGCCATCGTTAAGGATTGCTGCACCAACTGAGTCCATAGTTGACGGTTGTGTGCGACTGCCTGGGTTTCTGCAAAGGTATTCATTGCTCACTCCGTGATGTTATCGGTCCATTTTTTCTTCTGTCTATATTTCTCTGGCGGTTGATCAGATACAAAAGTAACGTTACTAATGAGTTTTACACTTTTTAACGCCCTGCAAATCTTCAAACGCACTAAGAAGCTCACTATCCAGCCCGATTATGTGGAAGCAGACAGGACATTCAGTGCATGTGGGTTGTGAACTCTTTGCTACGACTCCACAATCGATGCGTTGTGCTTCATACGAAATGCGTTGCCGAAGCAGCAAATGTTAAAAATGCATGGTTTTTGTCATACATGCAGCGTTGGCTTTAACCCGATTTGACCGATTACTTCTGATGGGGCCTCTCGCACTACGCCTACTAACCTACGCAAACTTGCTGCTTGNGTAGTGCCGGCGCGCGGTGGGATTCGTTGCCAACGAAAATCAAAGTGAACTGCGTGGTTTTCGCCCCGATCATAATTCGTTTTTGTACTGTAATTGTTACAATGCTCATTGTTTTTCTGTAATTTGTAGCGTGTTTATTTTAATAGCACCTGGTTAATGCAGAGAGGGTTTTACGTTTTGAAGCTGTTTACTTGTTTGTTTATAAAAACGTTTTGTATTTGGCAGATGAAGTGTGAAATGTGGTTCGGATTGATAGTTGTGCCACTTCAGTAATCACTTCTGAAGGTTAAGTTTAGTTCGTAATTGCAAATGTGGGCTGCTTGGTCAGTCTTATTTAATTTCCCTTCAGAGATCTGACGCTGCAACCTGACATTGGCAAAAACGTTTGAAAAATCCTAGTTTCGATTATGCCAACTGCATGAATATCGATTCTGTTATATAGGTGTGCAAAAGTAACGGTCCTTAAAAAGTAACAGAAATGAATACTAACAGTTAAACCATTTACAAAGTAACAGAAGTGACAGTTTGGTTCACGTGGATAAGCTTCATGATGTTCTTAGTTCTTGTGTTGAAAGCGGCATCATGAAATACCACCGATAAAACAATCATGGCATCAATCTCACACTGATTGGCGTCGTAAACTTTCTGGGATAGACTATAGCCGGCACTACACAAGCAGCGAGTTTGCGTAGGTTAGTAGGCGTAGTGCGAGAGGTCCCATTAGAAGTAACCGGTCAAATCGGGTTAAAGTCAACGCTGCATGTATGACGAAAACCATGCAATTTTAACATTCACTGCTTCGGCAACGCATTTCGTATGAAGCACAACGCATCGATTGTGGAGTCGTAGCAAAGAGTCCACAACCCACATGCACTGAATGTCCTTTCTGCTTCCACTTAATCGGGCTGGATAGTGAGCTTCTTAGTGCGTTTGAAGATTTGCAGGGCGTTAAAAAGCGTAAAACTCATTAGTAACGTTACTTTTGTATCTGATTAACCGCCAGAAAAATATCCAGATATCGGATAGCAAAAAACTCAAGGTTATCCGGTTAATCGTTATCCGGATAATACAACCCTACCCCTAAGCTTACTCGGTGGATCTGCCCCTGCCTTCAACTTCTACCAAAAAGGTACAACGAAAGCTGATTTACCGACCATACAGAAAAGGACAGGCAAAAGTTCAAAATGTTCGTTCTTGGTTATTGATCGAAATGATATTTTTACTACTAGGCCTACTCTTTTATTTGCTGGTGAGACACACAACGCATACAAACAAGCAACAAACTAATTGACCAGCAAACTACGCTACAACTGTGCGCTCCACCTTCTGAAACTTTGACAAAAAATCTTGGCGCAGGTGATGTGCCTATATCTCAACTTCCTCTGACGTAGTCCAACAAACTCTACAGCTAACCCTGCTCGTGCCCGCAGGGTTAATTCAACTTAAACTCTGCTGACCGCCAAGACATTTTGAGAGACCGCAACTATTCTATCGGGAATAGCGAGATGGTAGTAAAGCACGGTTTTAAATGTATTTTGGTGGTGGTCGTAAAGCGAGTTTCTAAACTTGCTGATGTCAGTCATTTAGCATTCAAACCATAGTACGTCCAAGTCAGACAAAACTGCGCGAGGTGGTTTGCAAACGGTTCATAGGATTACCCAAAAAAAGCTATTAGTATGAATTTAAGGTTGAACAAAGCAAGTCGTGCTGCTACTGAAAAACAATGATTAGTGAGTCGGTGTTGTTCGGTAAACAGATTTTCTACCCAGGCTTAACCGGGCGTGGACATTGCAAAAGCCTTTTTTTCACTGAATGCAGATTTCACGCTATGAACTTTCACTGTTTGGAAGTTAAAGCATACAAAGCATCTTCGTGTTTATATCAAAGACGACAGCACGGCGTATTACAGATCATATTCAATCACTTTATGCAGCTTAACGATTAATATTCCTTCCCTCCTGAATACGGTTGTAACAATCAATATACCTGTTTGCAGATGGTTTTGGTGATTTGTAACGAAATACAGAAAAATCGAAGTCGTTTTATTTTTCAATGGATTTTTGCGAATCTGTTTCAAGACGTTTTTTATTTGAATTGTTTCAAAACTATGTAACTGCGTTTGTTTGCAATAGTTTGGTGTTTGCTATAATGCGAAACACAGAAACAACATTAGGTTTTATTCTCTTTCAACCATGGATTTTACGAATCAGTTTAAAATAGTTTTTATTGAATTGTTTCAAAACTATGCGTCTGTTTGCAAATAGTTCGATTGCTATTACTGAACCAACATATAAAATAATTTTCAGAAACGAAACAGTACAAGTGAGCGTTGAATTGTACACCACTTGAGTATTAGAGCATTGAGTTGTTCCAAAAAAATTTCATGTTTACATCAAAAATATGAAAACAGAGATACAGTGTATTTGGGATTAATCAATATAAATCAGTTTTAATGCAGTGATCCTGCAAATACAGTTTTTCAAAACCGCTGGTAACGATACAGCCGGCTTCAAAATGCTGACGATATTGGGAACGGTATTGCTTTCAGTCATAGTGATTTCAAGTTTGTCATTGCATCGCTGTTGACCCTACATTGCATCGGTCTCAGACAGTTTGATGGTGTATTTCACAGATAGTTAAACACATAGAGTTTGTATCATGACTTGGATTGGCAGATGCAGTTCACGTCAGTCACAAGTAAAGCTGCAATTAATTATCAAACAAAGGTAAAGTTTTGCACGCCGTCAAACAAGTTGACGCACCATTTTAGAGAGCGGAACAGGACTTTTCGGTCTGGCCGATTCGGTCTGAGCCGTTTCGGTCTGGCCTTTCGGTCTGAGGTCATTTCGGCCACGACATTTCTGTACATAAACAACTGATTTGCATTTGTTTATTTGAATGATTATATAGGCAGGCGAAATGTCATGCTAGCTGGTGTTATACCAACTCCCTTTTGAGGAGTCATGATTGCGATTAAATCTGAATTGTAATTATGAGTTTGAAGTATTTGTATCTAATTGAAAATGTCGATAATGATTTGATTTCCTCGCTGATGATAACGAAAAATCACATGCTCATGCTGATTAACTGTTGGATCTTGGATCATGTTTGTAGTTTTTTTAAATAAAACCTTTCGTTGATTTAAGTACGTTTGCATTAAAAAGTGAAGATATAAGATTTCTGCAAGATTTCATAGCCTGACCGAAATGTCTCGAGACCGGAACGACCAAGACCGAAAAGACCCGTGACCGAAACGGCTCAGACCGAATCGACCAGGCCGAAAAGTCGCGTACCCATAGAGGGTATACGCAACGGGTAACTTTTCAGGTCATATGTAGGCGTGAAGTCATGAAATGTAGCTCTGGTTCCTGGTCATTTCAAAATAAACACAAGGAAGAATCGTTTAAAGTTTTTTACATAAGGCAAGACATACTGCACAGCAGAACAAGTTTATTTCACTTGTTCTCGTAAAATCAAAATGAACGTCGGTGGTTTTGAACGCAACTGCGTGCAGTGGTTTGTGACTTCATCACGGATAAAGTCCATGCGGTTTTGAGTACCAAGGAGTATGTGAATTTAGCTCTCACAACAAAACCCTAACTAATATCGCAACAAACCTAATCGACCTACAGCCTTAAAAAGTATCAGATCGCAAACTTATTACGAGATGCGAAGCAAAACATAAGGGCTTATGTATCTCGCTGTTAGATTCTCGTGTTGAGCGACGCTCGTTTTCAATTCAGTATGAAAATACTCACCAATGAATTGCTGAGCACACGACAACCATCCATGTTTTGGAAAGTAAAGTTGCAAATGTTCGCAACATTATCGATATCTCTGGTACCACCAAACATGTCGAATGGAAAAAAAGCTGTTAAACCAAGTAACATAGTGCTTCGTTTTTTACGCGATATATCAAGTTTTGCAGACTATGCAATTACACCGATAGAATTTCACTAAGATTTCAAAAATTATCTAAATTGAAGAAAATGCAAGTGCTCGAATAATCGTAGTACTTGACTAACAATTGTTTAACGTTTGTTATAAACAAAGTAATTAGTTTTAGCAATCTGATATGAAAATAATTTGAAGCGGCAATATATAGACACCGTGCACATGGCCCTAAAATAATTGTTTTGCAAATCTCTAAGGCAAAATGGCATACAGTGATTCGTACAGTTAGTATTTATTTTTTCGTTAAGATTTGGAGGCACCTAAACAATTTCGCACTGATTTCGAAATCTTTCTTGTTAAAACGCTGATGCCTGATTAATCGTTTTTTGAGTTAAGAATTTCAAAAGTCGAAAGTTGTTATTTGAAAAGTTGTGTTTCTCTTATGTATCACTACTTTTTAAGCTTTCGGCACAAAATTCAAATACGTTGAGGTGAGACAATATCTCAAAATTATTTCCACGTTTTGTGTAAAAATTGCGGAGTGTTTTGCGATGGACACTTCACTAAACCTTTAAAAATCGATATACATGTCTATCTTTCAAAGGTTTGTTCCAGACCTCTGTCACTGTTTGCATATATACTATTGGTGCTTTTTGATTGAACTCCAAGCTGTTTTATATTTCAATGGATTTTTTTGACTTGTTTGCAAGACGTTGAGTTGGTAGTTGAATGACTCCATAATTCCTGTAAAGATATTTTGTTTTTGGAGCATAAATCTGGGATAGACTTAACAGTTTCATCAACACTAAAAAAGCCTTCAAAAAACTATACATGTTTTATTTCTTTTTATTTTTTGACTGAAGATGGATTAAGAATAATCCGAAACGTCTCGAAATAAAACATGTATAGTTTTTTGAAATATTTTGTTTTGTTTCGTACCTTCTGCTGATGTAAGGTCATGCTTCAGACTTGTAGAGCTTGGTTCAAATTTCACAGAATTCGCAGTACTTTGAAACAATCGGGACTTTACTTTTTCAGTTTGATTGGTGAAAATTATTGACGAGTCTGTTGTTTTCAACTTACCGCATATGTGATGAATGCCAGGACGCGTCTTAAACGTAACTAAGTTGCAAACACGTTAACAAATTCCTAACTGACAAAAACAGCAACATCGTGTTGGTCACAGTCTTTAATTAACTGTGTAATCGGCAGAGAGATATCTTGGCAGGCATTCTACAGCGCTTTGCTGCATCATAGCTGAATTGCTTTGGAGAAAGTGAAAACACAACATGTTACGTCATATATTTTTTGACAAACCGCGAGGAATGAAAAAACATTTTACCGAATAGTCGCGTGCTTCAAATCTACATTCACATCAAAGAAATGTATAATACATTCCGATCAATGTTCAATCGCTTCAAATCTATTTTTTGTAACATGAACTTTATGCATAACCTGCAATTCTTTTGAAACCATTAATACTGACTTGATTTGCTGCACATAGTTTGATCTAGTCTTCGAAATAGCACAGTTTGTGCATATGTTTTTACAAAAAAGCTGTCCAAATCTAACGCAGAAGCGTTGAACTTTGTGTTTTGTCAGAGTAACGCAAATTACAATTTGAGCAATGCAAGTGCGCATCATCCAAACAGCCGTGCGATGCTCCGTTAAAAAACAGCTGTATTTATCCCTTAAGCAAAAACAGTCCTCAAAATGATGCATAACTTTCAGCTTGCAAGATTTTCAAGTTTTTCAGTCCTTGTGACTCATACTGCAGCACCGAATACGTACAGTAGTTGCAGTCTTGCTGTTGCAGCACTGCAACCCACTTTGGTAAAATAGGGCGCTCGACAAAATTGCGTAAATTATGGATTGCAAGTTTTTTTATTGTTTTTGTTTCATTGTGCAAGGCGATGTTTAGCTTATGAAAGTCGGTCCAGAATCATTTCAAAACATGAGCATGGTTTCCATCATTTCAGCCCTTTGACACAGCATGCATTTAGTCATCAGCGCAATTTTGTTTCACTTGCTCTCTCAAAATTTCTGTTAAAGCAAAGTATAGTTTTCTTATCGAGGTAAAACTTTTAAATATCTCGTTTTACACATATCATTGCGTTGATCGTGAAGTCAATTTTACCGCGCACTTGTTATCTCGCAGAAACGATAAACAGCGCAACTAAAGTCCGTACCATTTCGAAAACATGCGTTGTCATCATGACGCTTCATCTACCGCTGCACAACGAAACGAACTCGTGTTCGGTCAAAACAACGCTATGCTTACATTGGCAGATGCAGTTCACATCAAATAAGAACCAAGTTAAGCTGCAATTTAAAGTGTCCGAACCTGGGTAAGACACAACAAACAAAAAAATGTTTGAAATATGTACAATCGTGTTTCATTTTATTTCACAACGTATTGCTTAAAACAGTCAATTAAGATTTGCATACGTTAACAAGTTTTACACTGAAACAAAGCCCATAGAACTCAATTGACCGCAGACAGCTTAATTGATCTATGCATGGTGTGCAGGCCCGTCGCCAGAATTTAGCAGCAAGGGGGGCCAAAAACCAGAAGGGGTGCCACATTTTTAAAATACTGTATTGGATGTATGCAGCAACCAGGAGGCCAAACGTGAAATTGGGGTGCACAGATTTCAAATGGGGGTCGGGCACCACTAGTCCCCCGCTGGCGGCGGCCCTGATGGTGTGTGCCTTAAATGTATTGGGCTTGTCTCACAAACAACGTACCGGTAGCAAGACACTTCTACGTTTATTATGATGTTTTGCTCAGCAAGCATCACACATTAACTCGTTTTGTTTTGCCAAGGACAAATAGGCATGCTTACAAAATCATTCATACCTTTCCACCAAACTTGTTACATGTCACAAGCCTTTCTGTCAACCAATTAAAATAGTGATGCGGTTCACTTGGTAAACGTTTTTTCGTTACACATTAGAATCTCACACCCAAACAATTTCGCACTGATTTCAAAAGTTGTGTTTCTCTGACATTTCTCTTACAAGACGCATAATCACCGATTGCTGTTGTAATTTGTGCAGAAAATGAGACCTCTTTCAGAAAACGACACAGTGTACTGTATCATTACTACAGGTGAGCTTTCAAACATTTGCAATTTAAAAAAATATTATTGAAGCTCAATATTGTAAGTTAAAATATTGTAAAATATTGAAAATATTGTGTGCTTGGCAGCGACTTGGTGTAATGTTTCGTTGAGCTGTGGTTAGTCGACTTTCAAGATGGTATGCATTTTATTAAGAGTCTATGAGTTCTGACTGTTGTTCAGTAACGTCGTCACACGCAAACGCGCTAGAAGTAAGCATGCATCACAGTAACAAAGAACATAAGTACACGGTAGAACACGATGATAACACGTGGCTGTTGTCGAAAAGTATAGGCTTGATGGCGCTAATACATTTACTTCGATGAAACACAAGCACAAAGGATATACGAATGCGTGACGCCATCTCGATTGTCATAATGTAGTATTGCGATGACGTCCAAGTAAAACGATTTATGAAATGCATGGGGGAGAGGGAGGCTGCGAAGGACCAAGGGTCATTTAGACTGCAGACCTCTCGAGGACGAAGCTACTTATAGTGAAAAGGGAACAGTTTGTTTAATAATTTGTTTTATCCTGTGGGCTTGAGACATCTGTTTACAAGTAAATTTCTTCCACTCATGGGAAAGCTATGCATTGAGGAATTAGATATTGCATTTATTCATGCAAGTACGTATCAGATACGCCCACTAAAAGAAAAAGCCCTTACGGCATGTTAGGAGATAGAGTTGTCTATGTTTTCTCTCACAAATAGCATCTGTAAAAAATAGTACAGCCATGGAATTTGATGCATTGCCGCGCTTTATATTTTTCTGAACTATAAACAAATTGCTAAGGATATTTTTTCAGTTAAAACAGATGAAGGTAACGATAGCAGTGTTTTATCTCTCTCGCAGGTCACTTAACATGCATTTGCATGCTTCCTCAGGCAAGTTACCATCAGATCCATGCAGCACATTTCAGTGGCCAATAAGAAGCGTCCGGTTTAGGGGTGCGAAAATGCTGTCGCGCACTCGCGCCGCGTGACCAAAAACGTGGAGTGCGGGAACGTTTTTTGGTTTACTTTTTATATTTCATACATACGAATGGTGTATGGCAAAGCTTACATGCGTGCGCTACTAAAAATTGCTGCGCGCTACTAACATTCACACAAAATTTTGCACCCCTGGTCTAGTTACAAGATTTTTATAAATGCACTTCTTGTAATTTCAGTCATTGGATGACCCACTGCCTTGTATGTCCGGGGCCGTCGCCTCGTTCATGCCCTTTCTGCACATCCCTGGTAACAACATTGTGTAAGTTTTATCGCTGCTCTAAAAGCACACGCAATGTAGCACTCTGCAAGCACTGTTCTGTCGTATACACACACCTGACAGGTGGGAGGATGCATGCAATGTGAACGTTGGATTCCCATCCTATTGTGATGCAACTATAAAATGATAGGGACGTCGGAAAGTTCGCAACCTTGCCTTTCTGAAAGCATTGTGACGCAGCCATGAGTCAAACCACAAGCGGGCGCTTATTGCTGGAGACAGAAACTCTGCCTTGAAACGTCACTTAGGTTCAAAATTGCGCGCTTTGCGAACCTTGGTGATTTTAATGAGATTTCGCAATGACATTCGACGTTTTGTAAATTGTAATTATTAGTATCCGTTGCCATTTCAAATCTCGTAATTTGTACGTAACATTCTGACCTCAATTTGGCGCCCCCAAAGTGCTGCGCCCGGGGGCAGATGTCTCCCGTTGCTCCCCCCTTGTTACACAACTGCTTGCGATGGGGACATCCAAAAACAGATAATCACCAAAACGTCTGAAGTTTTCGTAAAAAGTTCAAAGTAGCTTGTATGCAGTAGTTGTAGAGTTAAAACCGGACATCCCTTCCTGCAAAAGATTAGTTACTTTTTCTGAAAATTGCTGAAAATTGAAAATAAACAAAAATAAACAAAAATCGTTTCAGAAAATTGAATGCTGTAAGTTCACTAAAACTGATAATAATAAATGCTTTAAATTTAAACTTGTAAATATATCTTCAGTAGCTAAACTAAAGAAATTACACTACAGTTAGTATGAATGTGCTTTTAAGTAAAGCAATGATCACTTCACAGCTTTGGCAAAACGTCAAGATGTGACTTACGACAACCAGCATCTTTTACAACCGGCCTGAGTGTGAAAGCACAATCGCAGTCGCCCTGATTTGCAAATCAGAAACAATTCTGAGAGGAAATTATAACTTTTCATACTTCTTCCCGTTTTGCAGAAGCCCAGAATGATACCGGATTTGCAACAAATACCACTTGTGTTAAGTCGAAACTTTAAAATAAAAAATGATAGTCTTGGCTGCTATTTTAAAATCCCCGTTCCGTGTCGGCCCCTTTTGTTTTTGGCAGGCTACGTTTCATTTCGCTCAGAACAGAACATTTGCACGATTCTACTTTGCTAAAATAGTAAAAAAGTTCATTTGCAGGGGCATGGCCATAGAGTAAAAACGTTTGCAGACCCTCAGGCAGTCGCTTAACTAGAAGTTTGAGTCAGGGGGCAAAGCTTAGCTGAAGGGGGCCCACTGGTCACCGTAGGGGGGCCATTAGCCAAAACTCAGAAAAAGGTTAAGAAATCACATAGAATT
>JGI24022J15233_10006642_pt1 | contig 12573 bp, 8 predicted proteins | sample Ectturendosymbi2_FD_15233 | JGI IMG/M metagenome (IMG submission 15233)
GCTCCCATGAGAACTCTCATTCATTGTTGCGTAGCCAACGTCACGGAGCAACAATAGTGCCAACCAGAATGAGCAAATGGAAATTTCAGTGATACAAACCCCGAACGGTTGCATTCACAAAGTGTAGGTTGCGTGATGAGCCCAAGGGACGCTGCTGACCTGGAATGGCCCCTGAGTGAAGGTATGCAAGTTAGTGTGCTGCCTTCTGTCTGAATACCCATGATCATCTCTTGTTGAAGCGTCAAGCTGCTTAAATTACCCAGTGTGACGCTTACGCACGTTTGTGGCACAAACAGTCACAATTGGTGAGCAAAAGGTCTGCCTGGAGTCGGAGTCGTTAACATTTTCTGCGACTCCGACTCCACAGCCCTGATTTGCTCATTTGCTCATAGATGAACATTTTGCCTCCTTCTGGGGATTTTCACAACGGGCGGCCCAAAAAGTTACCAACTACAAATGGACATTGTTTCAGCGCACGTTCGTTTCGCTCCAGGGTACATGATTGACCCCAGTTTAGGGTCACCAAATTAAAAAAAGACGCGGCGATGTAGCGGTTGAAGATATTGTCCAAGCAAAGCGTCGCAGCAAAGACTTTTCATCACTCCGATTTAAACATTGTTGTACACCAGGCTAGCACAACTTGCTGCTGGCGAAAGCTTTTCTTGCGGCCTGCGCGAGCTTTTTCAATTGTAGAAAATGTGGCAAAAGCTCGACCTCGAATAAGTACTTGTTGTTCCAGAATTTCTTCCATACTTCAACGAAATCTCTATATCGAAATGAAATAGACTTTTACGGCCCGCGGCAAATTTATTCTGATAATTTGGCCCTTCGAGTTTTCTTAGTTGTGCAAGCCTGTTGTACACTTTATCGTTCGGTGTGAATCCATCACACCAGAGCAAACACTGATTTTTCTAAAACAGAGAATCCACGGCCGTAGACACCTTAATAGTCGAACTACGAATAAACAGATTTAACGTCTTCGCTGTTCGTCCATTCATACAGTTTGGGGAGCTTCCCGGGTTAATTAAAGTAGACATATGCCTTCCACAGACATGCGAATCCGTCACGGCAGCAAACAAACACTCCGAAGCTTGATGCATAGCGCGTAATGAAGGATAAAATTCAGAAGCCGAGGTGTTGTGGCACTCAATCTTTCTGCAGGTTCTTGACACGCTTTTGCAAAATGTCTTGCTCTTTGGCATGAGAAAAACACATCGTAGCGTGCAAAGCACTTTCAATATGGTTAATTATTAAGGGTAATTATTCCCATTACTTAATTATTAAGCACTTCTCAAGGATTAATTATGCTTCTTGTCACTACCACAGCAGGCGTATCTCGCACTGGTATATGCCGCAGATGCTGAGTAATTGCTTAGTTTTCTGTGTAATCTAACGTCACGGTTGTCGACTGAGCATCTGCAGCACAACACATTCCAGGCTCGGCGTATGTTTCAGAATTCGTTTGCGACGTGTCAAGGGCGCGGGTCTTTTCGAAAGCATCATCAACTGAAAAGACTGACTCCTCAAACAAGCATTGGCGCATCGCGTGAGACGAAATACCGCTGATAAGTGCGTCGCGAACGAATCCATCCATGTGCTTTTTCTGTGAAACTGCGTGGAAATGGTAATTCACGCATAGCGCAAATGACGAGCAAATTCTTCCTTCGGCACTTTCATGAACAAACTGTCTAGAATACTATCTGCGTCATCGTACGTTTGGCACTCATCATTGTGCTCGTATGCGGTGTACGACGAACACTTCGTTAGCATATAAAACTTGTTTACTTTTCCAACTGCCTTGCAAGCCGCAACGTAATTGTTAAATGTATTGTCCAGCGCTTTCATTCTTTCTCTGTCATTGCATCAATGACACTAACATCAAATATCCGAAGATTGAGTGGCTTAACGTTTCTGTCAGTCCGAAAGGCAGTGACGCTCAAAAGGAATTAGAGTCAAATAATTTGTCCAAAGCTTTTGTTTGATATTTACCAACAACTACAACTTCTACAACAAAGAATAATTAATGATGACATAAACTGCAGGTGTAATAAACAGCAACATGCGAACGTCTGAATGGTACGGAAGTCTCCACAAGGACTGAACAGCAACATCACGATGGAATGGTGCGCGGCAATCAAGGCATTCCACGACTGAGACAGACATCGGAACACTTACAGGCAAACCCGGTAATAATTAATGCACAAACGCAATTAGCATTCAAGGCACAATCACTATATCACGAATCACTACAACAGGTTAGGGCTACATCATTTTCCCACCTGCTAACTCTATCAGAGAGAGCTTCAATGCGAAGGCAGTGATTACTTACAAAAGACCTACCACAATTGGACAAAAACAAACGAACTGCAAGCACTTTGCTTCATTTCAGACAAAAGAAACAAGCCTAAGGTTCGTCGGGTCCCAGCAAGCGCTATACACTTTTGTGGTTGCCACGGATCATGGCAAAGTTTGATTTCTTCACATTTTGTGATATTGTGACGCAGTTACTAGGTGCGTATATATTAAGCGTTATCAGCGACAAGATTTCAGAAGGCCTGAAGGAAAGGCACGTGTTGTACTGATCTATACTCCTTGATTTCGCGATAGGAGAGAGGTTGGTTGGACGTACACTGGTCCTCACTAGTGATGGCAAGCCCAGCAAACAAAATCTGGGACCATCAGGCCCACAGAGAATAGATTTCGTGCTGTGCAACTAAGGAATGCTCCGGCAGCCAGTGTCAAGAGGGACACACTGGTTCACAATCAAAATTTGCGATATATCAACCAATTGGTGAATAAATGATTTCCGATTGCCCGCACTTTGGAAATGAATTGAATGAGAGTGCTACAAAAACGACGATGGCACTAGAAAAATGTCATTCCATGACACAAGCAGGCGATACCCTCAAGAAAGTCGCAACGCTTACTAAAAGGAATGCAACGATTGCGGCTGGCCATTTGGTAAATGTGTTTANAGTAGTAGTGAGTAGAAAGCTAGGGAAGGCTGAGATCTTGTNCCGAAGGAAACTGTAAGTTGTGTTGTGAGTATTTGAACGTTGGTTATCATNACTCCAATAAAAGATGTGTGTGTTAATTCTACTGAGTTACACCAGCATCTGGTCGTACACTAAGATGTTGTTTGTGATTCAGAATTGTGTTAAAAGTCTCCCGAGAAAAGATGAAAACGACCGAACCTGCAAAAGGATAGTCGTGAAAATCAAAGCCATTGCTTTGATGAATAGACGTTTTCGTAAAGGCATGAAATCGTTAAGCCGTGGCAAGAGTAAATTACATGTCTTTACCCAAAGCAGCTTGTGTTTTGATTTATTCATATTTTCCTTGAATTTGCTTGCTTTATCTGCTCTTGTTTTAGCCTTTCAACTTTTCACCTGTGAGCTTTGCTTGCAGATTTCAGGCATGAGGATTCCTAGAATTAGGCTACGTCAAATCGATTTCTTCCTGAATACGTTTGCTGATGCGACTGCATCGCCTTTGTGGAGACTAGTCACTTAGGCTACAAACTACATTCAAATCGTTTTCTCGATTATCCAGGCCGACTGCCTTAAAAGTCGAAGTTTTCCACCAGCAATGAAACATCAACAAAAACATGCTGTTTCAGATAAAACTGAGAATGTGCTTGTTCAGTCATTAGGAATTACAATTGCAAGGAATATGACAAAATAATCAACATGTAGTCTGACCTTCCATGTCTGTGGTCGAGCTTGTTCTGCACGATGTCCAGCGCCGAGTCAAAAACATCGCCCGCAAAAGCCATCCGGGCAGATTCCTCCCCCGGTGGCCGCTTGAAGAATTCAAAAAGTGTGTGGGGGTCGTCCCAAATGGCCTGCAACCACAAATGGAAAGCTGTAGAAACAGTAGGCTTGGTGAAATTAAAAAAAACAAAACTGGAAGAATAAAGAATGTAAGAGGGTGGAGACGCATCAAGAACGATACGATTGATGTCGTCACAATGACAGAAACAGCCTTACGCAGGGACTGACACTTCGTGCGCTGGAGCATAAAAGTGCAAGATCATTATTCGAAGTTTTGAGGACTGTTACGGTCGAGCTTCTGCATAAGTTGATTTAGTTCATTTATGAAGACTGCATTGGTCAACACACTGACACGCCTCATTAAAACAAAACGCGCACATGTTTGTAGGGATGTAAATAAGCGGAGCCAGGCTTTGGTATCCATTGGTTCAAGTAGCAGTGCAAGCCAGCAAGGCAAGATGTTAAAATTTCTAAGCTCCGAAGCATGTATCTTTGTAGACAGAAGTGACCTTGAGTCGTGGATTTGCACCTAGGGACGATGAAGCGTAGCTCGCTTTTTAGTCTGAGTTACTGGTGCAAGTAAGTAGCTTGCATAGATTGGAGTACTCCTTAACTAAAAGACTTATTTATTGCGTTAAAAGTTCATTTGCAGTTAATTCGCATGGGTGTAATTGTAGCGAGGGGTCTCACATCGAAACTTGAAAAAGCATTTTGTGACGATGATCCAAACAAATTTTATCATTAGTAAGAAAATGGATTGTTGTGTGTTTAGAAATGTGACGTGACGTCTAGGAATCTAAAGGACGATCAGACATTTGGGACATGAAGGTTACTACAGCAACAACTCTTGCTTTAAAACGCGCCACAGACGTTCAAACTTAAAACCTGTTCTGCCCATAGATAAGATGTAAAGCTTGAAATATATAAGGGGTCGACTGGTTCATCGGCGTTGTTCATAACTCATCACAAATGTATTAATATAAACAGAGCAAAACTGCCGTTTAGTTAAATGGAGTGGTGTCTTGGCGGCTCTTTATCTTATTTTTGCTTTCGTTTCTGAAATACGAGTTGGCCGGTTGAGATTTCAGACGGGTGTACAGTATGCTGGAAATGCCAACAACCGTGGTGGTCTAATACTATACATGATTGGATGAATAAGAAGCGCTTGTAGATAGGTATAAAGTTTTGCCTCTAAATTTTTCTAAGAAGAATTGATGTTGAAATTTATAGAAAAATTATTTCCCGTGCAGGGTATATAAAAAACCTCCATGAAATAAAGGAGCAGAAATCATCAACAAATAGGCGTTTTTTGTTCTACGTTGAAGGTGGTTTTCTACATTTCACTGTTTGGTCAACACTCACGTCTGATTGCCACTTGTGATTGGTCCTTCTCACTGCACGCTTCACTTGCTGCAGTGCTTCGTACATTGCGCTCGTTGCGAATTCATCGCCTTCAAATTCTGCATAACACATTCGCGTATTTCAACTGCGTGTCTTGTGTTTTTAGAAATCTTAACATTTATGATTGCTTCCAAACAAGAGATGAATTGACCCAGCCTCTTGCGCAAATACGTTGATCATCCAGCGGACTGAAACCCATTCGACTTGCAGCGCCATCATGACTCCACATTCAGTTCCAGTTCGCCCTTCCACCGCCAAGCCATGAGCAGAAAATTACCTGACTGTTCAGTTGTGCTCGATGAGAAAACTTGGTCAACAAAGTTTTTCGGTGTTCCAGTGTTTGACCCTAACCTGCATGAACCTATTCAGTATTTGCGCCGATAAACTCAAGTCAACTCAACCTATAATTAAATAAAAGGGAGTGAGAGACTTGCGGAGTTTACAGCTCTTTACGCGACTGAATTGCACAGAAAAAAAACAAAAATCTTAGTCAGTCCCAAAAAACGACACAAATCTTTCCGTGTGGATATACCGTCTCAGATGTATGGACGTTACACTAGGCAACATAGGGTGGTAAAATGTTTTTGAAAATAGGAGCACGATTACATTTTTAGCAAAACGACAAAAAGCTTTCTTCCGAAGAAAGGAGCAGGAACAACGTTTTTGGAAACTGAAGGTGTAAGAATGATATTTTTGCAAAACTGAATTACAAATAATTTAAAAGAGATGGAAGCAGTGGTTCAAACTCTTTTACAGAATTCACATACAATTATATAAAGTTGGCTTACCCACGTCGACTGAGACATGACTTAGAACTTGCAGCGAGAGCAAGCACAAGGAGAGAATCAAATAAATCCAGTGAGCCATGTCTGCGAGGAACGANTATTTGATTCTACCTNCATAAAAACAAAATTCGCAGGAGTTATGTATTTCTCTTATTTCTAAANAACAGATTTAAGCCGTGTTTGATACAAGTTGGTGTTAAGACTTNTGGTAGTCAAGTATAAAAGTATTCGCATCCTGTTGTGGCGGCAAGGAAGTTTACTGTTGAAGCTGTTGACCTTTCCTGCAAAATTTGCGGTGACTGTTCACAAATGTAAGAGAAGCGCGTGAAATATGCAACTTAGCATCTCTTGCAATTTGATTAGCTTTTCTTTGGTTTTCTCTTCCGTAGTTTGGACAGAATGTGACCAGTGACTTTTTGTGCCGCAAACCTATTCATTGATGACATTTTGCACCATGTTTAACATGGAACTAGAGGGAGGCAAAAGCAAACATTTCAACGTTTTGATAAGTAACGCAAATTTCGAAAAAGGCTGACAAACCTTCATGCACACAAAGCTAGTAGACTGCCGGGTTAAGTGATGGCTCAAAGCATTGTTCCGCTGTATAGGCAAATTAGTCTTTAAGGAGATAAACGAGAAATTCAATAATTTTCACCTATTGCCTACATCAGATTTCTTCGATTTTTTCTCAAAGAGAAACTGCACAAACCTTGATATAAACAGGCAAAAACTATGAGTCTGTATAGAGCACCCAATATTTAACGTACAAAGAGGGAAGGGAGTGGTAAGAGGAGAGCAAAAATTACTGAAGAAATCACCAATCTAGAGGAATAAACAATTACACTAGCTCAAAACAAAAAGTAATTGTATTTGAAAGAATTTAGCTACAGGACAGAAGAGCGCAGCACATCCTGACCATATTGGGTATTTCGGTTTTTCTCAAAACATCTACTGCTTCCTCAATATTTTGTTTTCAAGCAAAAAAAAGATGTTCGTTTTTCACGTTCATAGAAATTATAATTGTTTGACCATGCACTTGCTATCAGGTTTTCTTTCGCCTTCGCACCCATGGCAACACAATTCATAGCGTAAAAATTGTGTATGGCTACGTGCATACTAACACTTCTCTTTCTTCTTTTGCCACGAGACCTAAACTTTAGCCTGAATGTTAGTCTTACTTTATTGAAAAGTATGGCACCTTTACCTAATAATGCTAGGAATATCCGTGCCTGTGCTTTCACATACATAACAGCTTTCTAGAAAACAATTGTTCGGAGTTCATATCAAGTGACATGTTAGCACAAAGTTTCGCAAAACGTTGCACTGGTCATACTATTGTCAGAATCTAAATGATATCTAAATTCAGAACCTTTCAAATGTTACATTTCAACAAGCTGATTGACAACATCGACTGGTAAACTACGAAGAAAAAGTACGACATTCAGCATACATTTTTTTCTTTCGTGATTTCAGACAGGTTTCAAATCGCTGTACGTTTTACCAAAAAACCGCACTTGAATAGATTCCTAACAAGTAGCGAATTTTATTCATTTTTTAGAACTTCACGCGCCATAAACCAGCAGTACGACGAAAAATGTGTTGTTTCAGTGTAAAGCCAAGAAATCTAGATTGCTCAGAAGCACGAAAAAAAAGAAACTAGACAAAATTAATTGCTTGCTTCCACACATACATAAATCAGTTAACATTTCCAGGTCATGCTGAAATCCAAGATTAGAAACGGAAATGATAAACTGATGCCACGATTAGAAGAGAAGCGATTCTCATCTATTTAGAGTATGTTTACCACTGAGAGCAAGATCCATGGAGCGATGCCTCTGAGTCTATCTTTCCATGAAGAGTATTTTCGAGAACTGCACCATTGCGTAAAGTGAGAACAATGAGAACAGATTAATTTGTTGAGGTCAAACCAAGTCAAGGATGAAGTTGTCACCCAATAGGTAAAACGTAAAGGTAAAGTTTTTTTGTAAGATAAGCAACAGACTGGTAAGATTCAGGAATTTCTTCTTCGACAAGCCGTCACACAAATAAAGACTTGTTTCAAACTATTGTTTTTATACTATGTTTTTTTCACACGTAAACCCCAGGAGAACAGTTGTCTCCAGGCACTTCGTGTAAATCCAATGAAAACCTCTGGTGCGAACGAAAGCTGGTGAAACATCAAAATAGAGTAGTTGTCTATTAGAACCACGCTTTATAACACCACTTCCGTCATGATTTTGTCCAGTATACAAGCATCAGGTTCTTAAAACTTTCATCAATTACAGGTTTACTGCCTGGCAAGTTTAATGTTTACGCGAAGTCGTGGGCTACGCGTATTGAATATTTAATACCTTGTTCTAACCGATAACCCAAAGAAGCTCTGCTAACAAGGGTGAGCATTACCGCGCATCAACTCGTTAAACCAACCAGCCGAAGACCGCAAACATGAGCTTCAGCAGAGCAGCTGTGACAACACTGCGTTGTTTTATGTGAATAATCCTAAATGACTTTCACGAAAACAAAGATTTTGCGTTGAATCCTAAGCAAAGCGTACGGTTGGTCATTAAAGCATTTGCAAAATTACTTAAACTTGAGGTTTTGGTACTTTCCTTTCCTGTCACCTCGAACTTGAGCCGTGGCTCCTAAAAAGTCTGTAAATTTTAGCCTAAACTAGGGAAACTGATCTGCACTAACATGGAAATTAAAATGTGATTAATATGCTATTGCAAAACGTATAGAACCAGACGCTTCTAAAATCATATACGCAACCAAGCGAAACTACTTGTTTGCCAGGTCAACAGATTCTATCAACACCGAACGCAAAGCTATAAATTTGTTCCAACTTCAGCATATTTGTCAATCCGGCGGTGGCCGTCACGTGAAGTAAATTTTTGTTATGCCCTAGTAGGTGGTACCGATTTGTTGCTAAACACTTAAAGCAGAAGCTTGTTGAACGGCAAATATTGCCTCAAATGCGGGTTCATAGACGATTTTACAAAAATCACAAACAAACACGGTAAACACTCAGCTTCGAAAGTGTTGGTTTAAGCAAAGCTCTATGAGTGGATCTCTAATGGTTAAAAGACATACTATACCGGCCCGATGGTCACCACCTCTTAATATCACTGCAGAAGGCCACTTAAGAGCAAAGACAAGTCACCTAGCCTGAGAATTACTGCTTGAGAAAGCTGACACGGGCGATAAAAAGAGTTCATTGCTTGTGAGGTCCTGACTTGAAGGAAGTGTGTTTGCTTTGGCTACCGCCTTTCATCTTTTGTGTGGGGGAGAGTTTGATTTCACGTAACATCGTTGTTCGTCGTGGTGAGCAACTCGTGTTTCTACAAGGTATGAAACAATGCAAGGCTCGTTTTCGTCGACGCATTCCTTGACACAGGCACTGTTGAAGCAGCGCACAGAATTGCGAAGGGCAAAACAGCAAAATTATTTTAATGTCCTTAAATTTTTAAATATCACAGGGATAAATATTAACACAACGAAGAGAAGTATATATACGGGAGTAACGTAACGAGTGTTTCCAATCAGAAACAGAAGATTGTGATTATTTCCCGGATCGTCTAGTTCCATGACACATTTGATAGTCATGAAAACGAGCATTGTTATCTAGCTGCAATTGGCAAGAATTATTCAATTTGTTTGAAAAAAACTTTGCCTCCGTGGAATGATTTTTTAACGTCCTATTCGAATTGTTGAAAAAACAAAGCACAGTCCAAGTGGCTTCTCAGGCGCCAAAAGCGGGACATGTGCAGAGGTGGACACGCTTCACAGATTTTAAATCTTCCACCGTGAAAACTACCGCAAACAATCAAGTTGGTTTCGTCAAGACGATCAACAGGAGAAGAGCGCCTGCTTAGTAGCAAAAATGCTTCAATTTGTTGTTTTGCCTAACAACTAAAATGTTGTAGTTCTTCTCGAAAATTTCGGGGAGGGTGTGGTTGCCCGGTTGTTGCCCCCTTGTTGCGGGCCTGGTTGCCATAAAGCTCTGATAAATAGTAGAATATCTTTAATGCTCTTAGTAAACACATATGCAGCATGCCCTAGTTTAAGTAATGAATCCATGCAAGAAGCCGTGCCCAAATGAATTCAAGAGCTCAAGAATTAACATTAGTTTGATTATGCCTGTTTTTCGTTTCCTCTGTCTCCACTGAGTGTCACATAAAGTGCTGTTGTCGACGTAAGTCGNGTCGAATTGAAACGAGGGAAGCGCTATCGGAACACATCCACGTTTTTGTGAACGTCGCGTACGTCTCCTTCATGTACGTCAAACTGTAGGCCTTATTGGTTTGTTTGCTTAAACCAGGAGTTCCCAACCTTTCTCTGACCAACCTTTACCTCTTCAACATTTTGACGGATGAGCGTGTACCCCTAAAAGATCTTATAACAAAAAGACTGAGTCAAATAGCAAAAATCCACTGAAATTTCAATATACCTTTTACAGTATATTTTAGAATATTAGAAATAAATAACATATATATTCCCTGCTATTGCTAAGTTAAAGTGCTCCCCTCTGGATAGGCAAATATACCCCAAGGGGTACATGCTACCCATGCTGGGAACCCCTGACGTTAACCCTTATTACCGCGCTTATTCAACCGTGCGCCTCTTGTCATTAGAAGGACCATACTGCAGCGGCTTTTTTTCTGCTTAGCTGACTTGCCCCTTCACAAAACTGTGTTTGATGAACCTCACGCTAAAACAAGCTCAGTCTTTCTTTGAAATTTCTACAAATTAGGCCATTCTATGTTACGATCTTTAATGATGAAAAGAAATGGCTGTGTTTGTTTTGCTGCCCAAGAGCAACATTACTAGCAACATTGGTTTGTTGCAGTAACACCGTGATTAAACTGTCTTTGGTCAGTATCACCAGCAACAATTCATTAGAGATTTTTTGCGCGACTATATTCAGCTTCAAACTTGCTCTACGCCTCACATGAATTGTCGCTTTTCACATTACAGCGCTTTCATTCTTTGCTGATGTACTTTTCCGCAAACTTTACCTTTCCTCACCCCTTTCTAGTAAATTAAATGCAGCGTCACCTTGCTCAGTCATGCGTTACTTTTCTAACACTGGTGGTGTTACAGACGTTTCACCTTCCCCTAAGTGAAAAATGTATTCGGGGACAATTTTCATGACAAATAAGAAGCGCAGTGCAGGATTTACTTTTTGGTTTCATTTGTGCCTAGTTTTCGTGCAGAAGGAAATTCAACACAGCAAGAATAATAGTACTAGTGCCAAGAGCATATAGCTTTGAGTTCTTTTCAAAGAAACCTGTTGCACGTCTTAACTGCATTTTTGCTTGATTTCAAATTGTAAATTCAAAAGGAATAAATCGCAAAGGTAGTGAAACATACTACGTAAAACTTAATCATTGAATACATAGTCAGATACCTGTAGCAATGGAAGACAAATGCTTTCAAGTGTCTTCGCTTTTCTAAGCAATGTAAATAACGCATTTTCTTTTGCAAGTAAGCTTTCATTGGATTTAACATCTTCAGAAGAGCTTTGGGAATTTCAGTGGCACTGTCTTTCCTAATTTAAAAGAATACAAAAGGTAAATTAGTAGTTACAGCTGTGGCAGATTCTTGCTCTGTTATCTTTTAATATCTTTTTTTCTGAAACCCTCCTCTCAAAAAACACCTGCTATTGCTTGCGTTCATTTAACTCGAACCAAAGTCGGCAGTGCTTTACCGGAAAAAAATCCTTGGAGTTTAGTTTGTGCCTTTTATTTAGATATTCCCTAGAAAAGAACATGCACCGACCCAAAACATGAACCAGCAACTGAAATATTTAAAACACGCTTGTCGCAAGGAGAAAGGCGCGCGAGTGCCTCGGCGCATTACAATCAAACCAGTGCGCTGCTCTGTTTTATGTCTTTGACTGGTCTTCACTCAAGCTACGGCTTCATCCCTCTTCTAGTTTACCACTTTAGCTTCGGAAAATACAGAGCTATCTCGACAAGACCGTTACAGTCTGCCCACTGTACAGATTTACCGAGCGATGGAAGATGAGTCGTGATTACGTTACTTTCACAGAAGAAAAAGCACTGAGGCGTTTGCGCGCAGGTCATGGTGATGGTTGAACGAACATCGTTTTTCAGCGTGTGCTGCAAGGAAATCCTTAAGGAATACTACAGTGAATGATATTCAGAACATCAAGATAGTTTAAATAAACACGCAGCGCATTCAAGGACGTCGTGCTATGTACAATAGGGTTTTCTGGTTTGTATGTCGCAAAGAGCTATAAATATTGGAGTGTCATTGAAATTACTTGTAGCATGAAACCAAAATTTGGCGTGAGTTCAAACGTCTTTCCAAAAATGCAGTGTTCTTATCCAAGTGGGCTGATAGCAAGACGTGAGGCCAAGACGCTTTATGTTCACCTATACCAGGGCTAATCCTCTGGAAAAAATCATCTAAAAAATAAAATCTGAAACAAAGTGATCACCAGTGCGACATTTTCATCTGCCAGAAACTATATAGATCAGTGCTCTTCAACAGGGGTTCCGCGGAACCCTAGGGTTCCGTGGAACATGTGGTGGGGTTCCGTGAGTTTTAAGGTTTCCACGAGGGTTCCTCGTTTATTTAGGGAAATAGAT
>JGI24022J15233_10006644_pt1 | contig 12573 bp, 9 predicted proteins | sample Ectturendosymbi2_FD_15233 | JGI IMG/M metagenome (IMG submission 15233)
CAACGCTCTCAAATCTTCCCGATTGGCCAGTTCCGCCGCTGGGATTGTCCAATGAGGAGAAGGCAAGCAGTTCAGAACTGCCTGAGAAAAGGGCTCGTGTGCGACGTCATGCTCAAGAAGCAGCACTTCATTTTCAGTGTTTTTATCACCGATTTCTCCGAGGGCCTTCACTAGGTGACCTTGAGGATACTTGGAGAACCTGGGCCAAGAATCAATAGCAACCACTATCCTTTGGCCGATCAGAATTTTTGCCTGTCTGGTCTCAATTCGAATTCTGGGAATTCTCCTTTCTGCTGGTGTGAACAGATGACGCGTCATTTCAGGGCTACCAAAATTTTCCAGAATACCACAGTACGACCTCCAGTTTCTTTTGATTATGCCAACAACCTTGCCAGTCGGTATGCCGTGTTTTTGCCGAAAGTTGCTTTTCTGGTTCTCAGACAACTCAGCACCGGGTTGAACAGAAACATCGAGGATCACATCGCTGGGAATTGTCCACTGACTTTCTGGCAGCATTTCAACAGCAACTATATCTTCGTGCACCGCCCTGTTCAAGTGCAGCCTACCTTGAATAAGGATTTCTTTGGAATCTTCACCTTGTGGCACTATTTTTCCCTCAAGGTAATTTTCTCGGCTAATGCTGAGCTTTCCCTGTTTAATGCGGCCAGACTTGATTCCCATTTGAATCTGTGACAGCTTCAGATGCTCTGGATAAGAGATTGATTTGTCTACTTCCATTGCAACGTCGGTGCTAGCTAATTTGTCAGCCAGATCTGGAAAGCCAATTACATTTTTAATATAGTCTTGGATGGTAAATGCACAGAGCCCTTCTTCTTTAGCAAGCTGACAGTTTGCTTTGTCATTTGTCAGCAGAACAGCAGATTGATTCCGTTTCATCAAACAAGCGTGATAAAACTTAGTGGCAACTCGAATAAAGTGGTCATTGAGATCATTGCTTGACTCACCTCGCTTTCTAGAACACCACGTGTCTACAGAATGCTCATTAATAAAAACAAAGAATTTTTTATCCTTGTTCTGGATCAATGTTCGCAGTCGTTTGTAAACAGGAGCAGAACGATGACGTGTTTCTTTCAAAACTGTTTGAAGAATAATGACATTCTGGATAGAAGTATGCTCAAGAACATCGATCTGATGTAACACAACATTTGTATCTGGTATTATATAATGTTCTGGAGCAATTAAATTATTCTTTAAGGCTGGATGATCATCCAAATCACGTCCATTCAATCCATTGTCAATGTCATCTCTCAAATAGTGCTCTCGAACAACTCGAAGGATTTTTCCAGAACGGGTTTTTATCATGAGAACTTTGGACTTCAGCATAGTGATTCACCACACAAGCTACCTTTCCGAAAGACAATACATAAAAACGAATTTGTTAAGACTGGTGCAAATAGAGTATCAAAACATACATGGTAAACAAATAATCTTAAAAAGTGGATTTTGACAATGTCCTTAGAAACGATTCGGAAATCTGATGGTTTTTAAGGCACAAACACACTTGCTTGTCACAGCCAAGATAATTGATTGTTTGAAATTAGTTCATAACGATGCTGCCACAACACAGTGCTCTAAAGCTTATAATCAACAGAGGCAAAGCTGTTGTTCGACAAAACAATGAAACTTAACAAGTGAAACAATTCAAGTACTGAAATTGCCTCACCTGCACTATACATATAAATTAGATGGAAACATAAAATCTCTGTAGACTATTAAACAATGATGTTCACAAAGCGTCAAGTTAACAAAACGCAGGTTTTTTTTAAGGCGTTTTAGGGACCCGATTCAGGTCCATAGAATCAGAGAAAATCGGGTCCCTAGAATCAGAGAAATGGGTCCCTTCAGGTTCATACCGGATACCTAACATTATCCTTAAAAAGAGCTGAAAACATGTCATTTTCTGTGCCCTTATAGCAGGTGATCATGATATGCAAAGGAATTAATCCAATCATAATCCTCCGCAGGATGATGGGTCAAATTAGCTATACACTGCCATATTTCTGCTATGCACAATACTTTTAGATTTCAGGTTAATGAAGTTGATAAATTAAAAGTTTAGCAACATGACACTGAAGCTTCACAAAACAAAGTCTATGCTTTGCAATTAAAAGCTCTAGGTTTTCTGCAAGCTTTTGAGGAATCACTCTGATTTTTTCTGTTTTCATAACTTTGCTATGATTCAGACCTGCATATTGTCTCTATTTTAGCAATTAGTATCCACAAATGTAACACAGTTCATTCAATCACCAAAATGCTTCAAAAGAAGATTGATTTCACATAACTGTACGCATCTTCAGTCATAATTCAAATGAAAGCTTTATTTTTTCAGTTTTCAGGTTAATTTTTTGTGAGAAAAAACAGCATTTCATTTCGGTAAAATAGAAAACGAAGCTGCCATCACCTTCCAGCAGACCACTCTTCAGGTTTTACTTATTTTCCTGAAAATCCAAATCTTGGTCCCCATTACATTTTAGCTTTATGACATTTTCTTGGTCTCAAAATTTGAAAAAAAGCTTAATTTTGGAGATTAGCAGTTTGACTGCAACTTTGGTGCAGGTTGTCTAATATCTATGCATATAAACATTTTTCATACTCAAATTGAACAAAGGTTAGCTTATAAAATGACTTTATTCAACTTTCCCTTAATGATACAGCCAGCAAGCTTGTTTTCTACAAAGTTTAGTGATGAGAAGTCCTTGTGAAACAAATAATTTTTTTATTTTGTTTTATTCATGTATGGACCTGCTTATATTCTCGAGAGGGTTGTGAGGGCAGTAGCCACAGAAGGTCTTGAAATACATTACGGTTTTCAGAAACTCCTGATAGCTACAGTGGCTACGCACCAACCCAAGTCAGATATGTAATCCACCTGGTCCTTGGTTGACCTCTGGGCTGCTTTCGTTTCATGTTAGTAAAGACATAAGGACTTGTCTCACCAACCTTTGTTGGGGCATTCTGGTCATATGGAAAAATCATCATACTCGTAGTATTTTTATTGTTTTCTGAGCCTTCAGTGAGAAACAACCAAATTTCAAGTGGAGTGGGTGTATCACCATTTCTCAGTTGTGTTTGAGATGTGATAGAGAAATTTGGTCAAAATATTTGTAACTTATTAGGTGATGTACAATTAAAGAAATTCAGCTGGCATCACTTATCAACAAGTGGTTTCCAAAATGCTTAGGATGGAAAAGAATGGTGATTGACATCTTGCTGAGTGTACAATTTCAGTTCCTTGCTCACCTTATTACTTACTTTCAAAATTTCATCTTCATTGCATTTTTGGTTTTTAATTTTTAACAAAATTATTCAGGCAACGAGTTCCATTGTCGTAGGTCAATTGGGATGATATTCACATGTGACGGAAGATGGAACAATGCAATTGATACTTGGATTGGTAAAGCCAACATGGTATTACATGAGTTTTATCTTTGTGGTCATAAAACGAGAGCTTCAAATCACTGCAAAGCTGTCATGTGTTTAAATTAGTTTTCTGATCTTCACCTGCAATCATGTGTTTTGGGTGGTGACTAAAAGAATGCACCTCAAATACCAGCACCAGATATACGATTTCTGTGTGATGTTTATGGCGTTACAGTTCATGACAAAGGTAACAGCTGTAAAATTTGTAAAACCTTAAATATAAATTCACTTCTCTACATAGAGAGATTCCAGCTACGAGTATGGTAGGTTACCAAGGTTATTTGTGTAAGAAATAGAATGGGCCTTGTGCTCTTCAATTTCTGAAATTCATAATATTTCGAGAAATGAATCACAGATTAAATTTCTGCAGCAAATTGGTTTTGTGGTCCTCAGAAAATCTTACTGTGTGTCTACATGCACAACATATGAGTATATATTTGATTATAAGCCACATGAAATACCATCCAAATTTTGATGTAAGCCACCCTTGAACATACATGAAGTTATAACATCTAGATCAGTAGTTCTTAACCAGAGGGCACCCACCAGGAACACGTCAAAAAATTTCAAGGGGGGAGTGAGCCCTTAACAACCTAGCTGCAAGACAATTTGAGACTAAAATCCAGCAGTTTGCACATGTCTTTCTGTGGGCATAACTCTGCCCCTGATTGTGCTAGAGAGCTGTTCAAAGCCTCGAAAGACTCGGCAAGTCTTCAGAGTCTGCAGTGAAAAAAAAATTTTTGGCTTTGGATTTTGTGTGAGTGACATTATAAGTTGAGCATTTTTAGTTTTTTTGACCACTTCACCTGACCATAGGTTCAAACTGCTAGATGATAGTATTTTGCAAACTAGGCTAAAATCTGTGTATTTCAATACTTTGGATGACTTGCTGGGGTTTCAGGTTCAAAGGTTATGACCTAAAAACAACAAAATTAGTAAAAAATCAACAAATAAGATAATTGTTTTGCTTATTTTAGGCCATATTGTTTGAACCAGAAACGCTAGGAAGTCGAGCAAAGGTTGAAAAGACTTGGATTCTGACCTAATTTCCAATGAAAACTGAAGTGAAATACTTCCATCTCATGGTTGGGCCCCAGGCCAGGTAACATGAGCCAAAATGGCCAAAAACCTACCTTACTCACAAAAAAAACGAAACCCAAAATTATTTTTTCATTGCACACTCGAAGACTTGCCGAGTCTTTTGAGGGTTTGAACAGCTCTCTAGCACAATTGCCTGAGGAGCTATGCGGTTGGTAAGACAACTGAAATATGCTTGATTTTTGCTCAATTTCCACGTACGTTATATTTGTACGCCGGCAGCAAACATGTTAAACGCTCTATGTAGAGCACACAATATATTCGTACGCCGCCAGCGAATGTGTTAACTGTACAAACAATGGATTTATGGACAAGTTTCGAAAAGAATTGAAAGTGCCTGTATTTTACAAGGGGGAATATGGGGGAATGTTGAGAACCACTGACCGAAATCTATAACCTTGTGATATGCTCACAATGTAACTGTGATTATGCCTGCTGGATCACACTGATTAGTATAATGCCCTGCTGTTATCATAATGCCTCCTGTGATGAAGCACACGCTCACATTTTTGGTTGTTTTATCCTAATATTGGCATTGCACATGCACAAGCTAAGTCGACCTAACTCCTCTATTCAATCTGTTAAGATATTTTTATATGTTAACAGATTGAATAGACAAAATGGCAGCGTGCCTAATTTTCAATCCCATTGTATATGTGTTGCACAACGTTGGGTAGCTTTGGCGAGCGGCTGCACGTTTCTAGAATTCGATGAGTCGTGCACGATGCATGTCCTGGACGTAGAATGCGGCCCTAGTTCGTTTCATATACCAGAGCTTCTGTCAAATGGGACAGTGCTTCCTAAAACCGGCATGTTAGCGTTTTACTGCATGGTATCTGTGGACACAACGCGCTGTAGATAAACTTCCCTGTTTGCAGTTTCCAACACTACTTAGGCTCTATGATGTAATAATAGAAAAGTTGCAACATAAAGGACGACATCGACTTCAGCTTGAGCATTGCCTGTTTACCAGGGTACCGTATGTTGTCAAGAAATGTTTTGTCATAGCCGCACACTTTCAACAGAATTTGTCACTTACGATCCTTGGTCTGAGCTGAGAAAAAGTGAAAAAAAATGTATACCAGTTTTAAATAAAAAAATTAAGGGTGCGCGTTATACTTGAATAAATACGGTAGCAAGAAATGTTAGCTGGCAAGCTGCCCTTGAGTATAAGCTACTTGAAATGATGAAAATAAAAACAATATATGCTGTGGCTTACAATCAAATAAGCACAGCACGCTGTAAGTCGTAAGAGTCATTTACCATTCTGTTCTATGCTATATCAAAACAGTTTAAGACATTTGGAGCTGGCGTACAAATATATCTTACTTTGAAACCATGCATTGAGCCGCAAATTTTGTGCCACTTTGCAACTCCATAATTCGCTAGTCAATTGTGCTAGAGAGCTACCCAAATCCTCAAACGACTTGATAAGCAATGCAACAAAAACTTGTAGGTTTTGGGATTCAGCTATTGTGTGGATGACATCATAAATGGGGTAGGTTTAGGCCTTTTTAGCCAAGGTTACTAGGCCCCAACTGCAAGGTGGAAGTATTTCACTCAAGTTTTTAGTGGAAACTAAGCTAAAATCTGAGTCTTTAGAGCCTTTGATTGGCTTTCTAAGGTTTCTGGTTCACAAATTATTATAAAATTATCAATTTTTGATAAATTTTTTTAATTTTGGTTCGATATTTGGATTAAATTTTGATAAATTTTTGGTAAAGTTATCAATGCCACGTTTTTTATCCATATTCAAGATCTACTACTTTCTATGCAAAATCAACAGTGATACAAGATTTAGATCTTTTTATCCTGGCAAAAACTGTTGACTGCAATTTTTCTTTGATGTAATTGCTGACTATAGTTGCACAAAACTGTAAACTTTTCACGAAACATTGCATTGACAACAAGCACAACTATATATTTTATGAAAAACTAGATTGTGTTTATTAAATACATTTTGATCCACAAAGATGGGTGTTCTTGAAGACTCCACCAGCACCTGGCTGTGGTCAGAGGAAATGCTGCCAGCATATTGGCCTGTGTGCAGGTTTGATCAGTTCTTTTTTTTTAAGTTGCATTTAGTATACTGACCAGTGTGGCTGCCTGCCACTGTATCAATGTATAGCTATTGTCTTCCGAATCGTCATTCTTTCTGTAAGTTTCATTGTTCCATCTGTTGTGCAGTGTTACTTTGCGCATTGGTTAACTATCTTGTCAATCGCACAGCTTATGATGTAACTACAGCGTGGTGTTATGTTCCACATTGCTTGAAACCTCTGAGGCATAAATCTTGAAGAATCGCTTATTTAAACTCCATGGTAAGAGTGAATGAAAACATGCAGCAACAAACGCAATATACTTATTAGAGATGCCAGTTTCTTTCAAAATTTTGCTGATTGATTCAAACTCTTCACCTGTGTGGAGACTAGTTGCAATTATCACAAAAACAAATGAATCCCACTGCATATCAAACAAGATATTATTCAAGGAAGACTCCTTGCTGTGTTATGAAGAAAAATGCATTACCCTGCATATTGAAAAAAATTCTCATTAATTTCAGGGTTAAAATCAACTGTTACCGGTTCTCATATTTAATAATTTATTGAAAATAAACATTTTTAGAAAAATTCACACCCAATATCTTATCTACATTTTTGGGCTCTTAACACATTCATTGCCGATGTATGAGATACTCATACTTTGAAACCATGCATTGAGCCACTATTTTAGCACCACTTTGCAACATCCATAACTCACTAGTTGATTGTGCTAAAGAGCTGTTCAAACCCTTAAAAGACTTGGCAAGCCTTCTAGTTTGCAATAAAAAATAATTTTTAGTTTTGGGTTTCAGGTTTTTAGTGGGTGACGTTATAAGTGGAAACTCAGCTAAAATCTGAGCGTTCACATATTGCGCAGAGGTCAGCATCTTTGCTTGATATGGCTTTTTAATCTTTCCAAGACAAAAAGCAGATATGGTCATTAGACACTATCTAATAAAAAATGGCCAAAATGGCTGTTTTTTTAAGTTATGGCGAAAAAGATGTGTTTTTGGTAATTTATGTAAGCATAGGGGAGTCTAAGTGCTTAGAAGATAGTTTATTTTTTACCAAAACAATCTGGTTAAATACGAAGGAAGTTTTGACCCTAAAACAGCTAAAACAAAGACTCTGAAATGCCATTAACTTAAATTGTGTGTTACAACTTGTCTTTCTTTTTCTTAGCAAAGCTTACGATCACAAATTAAACACTGTGTAAATCAGGGGTTCCCAACCTTTTTACAATCTCGTACCACCTGGGCATATCATATTGTCAAAGCGTACCACTTCTTCCACAACAACTAATTTGATTGAATCTTAGTTTATTCAGAAAAATAATATTAAAAAACATAAATGTCCACAACTAAATTTAATGAGATTTTTGTTTTGTTTAGCTTCCACCAATGGGTTGATGCATGGCATAAATTTTCTAATAGCGCATCGAAAGTCATAGGCCTAATATTGCGATACACTAGGAATAGCAGGCTACAGGACGATTTATTTATTTAGAAACAAAGCGCAATACGTAAACTAAAAAGCTGTGAATCTAAGTTTTCGTGAAAAAAATGAAAGTTATTCGCGTACCACCTAGAAGACCTTCACCTACCACTAGTGGTAGGCATACCACAGGTTGACAACCCCTGGTTTAGATAGATTCTTTAAATTTGACCCATATTTGTATTAAACAGTACGAAATTAACTTTTCAATCTAACGACAATGCTAGAATTCTTAAGTATGTGAACACAACATGAAGTCCATGAACTGCATTAAGTTGATGATCATAATCACTGAAAACCATCAATTGAATTAGGTCCACATGAACAAAAGGTTAGTATTGCTTGAGAGCAAACAATGAAACACATGTACAAGGTCTGGTGACAGCAATATTATCGTATTATTTATAAATCACTAAAGAAATTTGTGACGTTAAGTTGTTCTGTGAGAGATGCAATACTAGTAACTAAGTATCTTTATAAGCTGCGCCATGGCTTTTTCAGTAATTGATTTTATGTTTGTTCATCATTGTATTATTTTGACTCGCTGGTTCTACCTTGCTTATAGATGAAAAATATAATTGAACGAAAAAAGTAAACTAATTTTTAATCCCCTCTAAGTAAGTTTTTCACAGCAGTTAGAGACCCACTTTCTTCACAGTTAAGTGCAAAGTGCTAGACCATCCTTTGTATATCTTGAAAATACTAGCTGTTGGAAGTTAATTTAAAAGTACTGTATTATCTGAAAGGATGCATAAATGACCTTGTGCACACTGCAAGCCAGTATTTTACTATTGACCTGCACGTGAAGTGGCCTATAGCTCCCATCTACAGTACAGTGGGAGGTGAAACAAGAAATGAAGCAGTCACTGTCATGTGGAAAAAACACTTTGCGGCACAGCTGAACTCTTCAAACAAATGTGAAAATGGTAATTTTGTGAGAAGTATATAAACATACATGATAATTTTGGGAGGATTGATGACTTCTGTGAAACAGTTATACGATTAAATCTCTACTGCATAAACTACCACTAGATCATGCATTTAGCAAAGATGACATTTTTGCTAAACACATTTTCTATGCTGATTCAAGTGTATACGATTACCTCAGTTAAGTAGCCTGTTTAATCTGTTTAATGCATGAAAAAATTCCACAGATATGCATGCAAACGTTCACTGCACCTATTTGCAACAACAAGAATAGGAACGAAGGTGATCGATGCTGAAAAGTATGGACCAAAGATGATTGGAGTCTCTTCTTTTTGACTCCTGCTCCAAAAAAGTGGCTCAAGCTCTTGCTCCAGAACTCATTAGAAATTTACACTCCGACTTTTCTTTACACTTTAAAAAACTTGAACTGTATGTTTTTTGCCTCATGAGGCAAAAACACTACTGGAGCTATTTTGCCTTTATCCAATATGGACAATTACGTTGTGGTTTTAGTGCTAGCAAGCAGTTAGTAACTTCTTGTCTGTGTTGCATGAATTTTATATACAACTCTAACCTGATCCGTTGTCTTTTTGTGTGTTGCATTGTCATGTGACCACTTCAACCAATCAGGTGCAACTAAAGGCAAAATAACCCCAGAACAGCTTTTGGCTCATAAAGCAAAACTGCAGTACCAAACTTGAAACCAAGGAATAGAATCATAGACTCTGTGACATCGGTACCACCATTGTTTTGCACCTCCAGCATAGGGATGTACCACCAGCACAGGGGTTGATTTAGAAGGCAACTGTTTGTACCTCCAGTGTAGGGGTTGATTTAGAAGGCAACTGTTTGTACCTCCAGCATAGGGAGTTGATTTACAAAGTAACTGATAGAGTTTTTATCCCCAGCAAAGGGAGTTGATTTATAAAGCAACAGTTTGTACCTCCAGTGCAGGGAGGGAGTCAGGTAACAAAGTTTTTGTAACATTTCAAGCTCAAGGGGGGGGGTTAACCCCAACCCCCACCCTTGCGTACGCCCTTGGAGGGAGTTGATTTATAAAGCCACTGTTTGCACCTGTTACCATCAAACAACAATCTGAATCTCGCCGTAATTGTGCCATAAACATTTAAACGCCACAACACAATTGACAATACCACACTTCGAAACGCATCGCCAGCCGTCTTGAGCATGGTAACCCCAGCGTGATGCAGAAATAGCAATACACGCATTTACCAACCAACCTATTATTTTTGTCAGTTATTTTGCCTTTCAGAGAAAAGGATTAAAGGTTGTTTTTGATGTGTGCTATGCATTTGCAAGAAATTACAACTTTTTGGCAGATGTCAGATAGCCATGACAAGCTACGGGAATGACTAGCCTACACCCATTGAAAAATATTGGACTTAGTCTTACACCTCGATTATATTTCTTTTTCCAACCCTAACCTGACACACGTAAACACCAAACCCTAATCCATAATCTTCAGTTTTCTCAGCGCATTTCATATGTAGAATAGGCCTGTTTACATGCGCAGTGCGCACATGCCGTGAAGTCAGAAATTTCGCTTGACACTGTGTCCGGTTTTTCACAAATTTTAGACTCCGGACGCATCGCGACCCGACAGAAAAACGCAGAATCCTGCCGGAGTTCCTCCGGCACTTCGGATCCATGGCCACCTCTGCCAGCCAGTACAGAGCCCGCAATACCAATCAGTGGTGATTCTAGAATGAAAAACTGGGGGGGCACTGCGGGGCCAAAACAACAAGTAGGGGGGCCAACATAAATGTCTCTCCTGCATGGTGAACTTCCGTTGTAAGGAAGATTGATTCGCTATGATTAACCCTATCAAACAGTGGCGATTCTAGAATCAAAAAAAGGAGAGGGCCACTGCGGGGCCAAGGAAAAAGTAAGGGCGCCAACATAAATGTCTATCTTGGATGGTGATTTTTCGTTGTTTTGAAAATTAAGTTGCTATGATTAACCGTTTCAAACCCAACACAGGCTTATGAATATCGTTAAATGTGAACTAGGGTTATTATTCATCAGAGACGTCTAAACGCCATTGTAGATGCAATCACACACGTGCACTGCTTTGTCGAATATTCTGTCCTAACTATGCAACTTCCACGCCACTACAAATGTAAAACGAAACACCATTTCCCGTACACAATTTTGCCAACCCCACATGAACGAAAACAGCTCTACGAAATTGGATACAATTCACATGAAGGCGAAATTGTTCGAACTATGAATTCCATTATGACACAGAGACAAGTAGGCTGTTGATAACCAACTGGTTTCATCAAAATATTATCACTACAAAGCACATAAAAAATAAACCATCTGCCAACGGATGTTGTGACTGTGGTGTAACCATAACAATGTTATGCAACTATGTACTATTACGAGTGTAATGCCCATCTCCAGCGTGGATAGGGTGAGGACTATTCAATGCAGTATGCAGTTAACAGCAGCGTGGTTTCGGCATCAGTTACACCTAAAGTACCATAGCAGCGTCGCAGATAGGTGTGGATCAGCGTTTAGGGCATGTGCGTGATAGCAAGATGTAACAGCATGCGTAAAACTTAGTTTGCAGAATATTCCCAACAAAGTCGTTCATTTTAATATTCACACAGAATTTCCTCTGACTGATCCTCAAAAGCTGACTTTTCCACCCTGCGTTGATTTATGACTGTCTTGTCATAAGCGAAACACGCACTAACGCTGAACCTCAAAGGATTCAGGCAAATAGAGAATGAGCAATATAATTCCCACACAGATCTCTGCACCGTCTACGTTAGAATTTTATATCATCATCACCTCAGTGTAACTTAATCCTTCGATTATCACGTCAACTATCAAATTCATCAACGAAATCATCTAAACATGTTTTTCAGTTACTGCCTTTCTAGTGAAAGCATACCAATCAGGGCCGGATTTAGCTGATGTGAGGCCCTAGGCTAATGCACTTGTGAGGCCCCCTCTCTAATTTTTACGAGGAAAAAATGAAAAAGTGTTAATCAATTTGCGAAAGCCGAAAATGACGATATTGGCGCTCTGAAGTGCAGTCAATAAAAAATTGTAAATCATTACTAGAGTGGCCTATGATCACAGCACTAGTTGCTACCTTCCACGCAAAAAGTTCAATGACACGGAATTGTGGAAATTGTGCTAGGCTGGTGGGAATAGGATTATTAATTTCGAGAGGCGAACCAACCGAACACGCCACGGTTGAAATATTTGAAAAAACGCATTGCCTACATTTTTGTAAGTTACACACCTGTCTTTTCTTATCTGTGCACATAAAAACCAACCACAATGCACATATGTATGGCGGCACAAAGACGTTAAAGCACAACGTGGGGACCGCGTAGCGGCTCACTTACCACGTCTACAAAAATCTCACACACACCATCAAAACACGTCATGTAAAATGCACCAAACTGGTTGAACTGCTAGGTTCACGATTCGCATGTTTGCTACTTTTTCCGACTGCAAAGAATCGAACGCAACGAAACCGTCGCGCGAAATGATGTGAGGTTCAAATCAGAACCGTCGCCAGAAAGTCTTC
>JGI24022J15233_10006647_pt1 | contig 12569 bp, 6 predicted proteins | sample Ectturendosymbi2_FD_15233 | JGI IMG/M metagenome (IMG submission 15233)
GGGGCATAATTCACCGGGCGCCGAATCACTATGGGGGCGCCGAAAAGTCCCAACAATTTCACGAGTATTTTCTTCAATACAATACATTTGCTTCCTAAGGACCTCAAATTCGAAAATGGGGGCAACAAACTTGCTTCTTGCCCAGGGCGCCATCTAACCTCGTTACGCCCCTGCATACAAAGCAAGCAAGTTTGCGTTCTTCGATGCAAATCGTAAGCTAAAACTCGGGAAAAGCCCTAAGAGCCCGTATGCCGGAGTAGCCACTGGGCTGTTAAAAACACCAAGAACACAGCTTAAAAAACAAGCAAAAATGACACAGCATTGATACCTGCCTTAAACACATTCAATATCACTACTTTTCCTCATCTTGAACACAGAAGTATCATGACTGAATACTCATTCTACAATCGCATTAGATACCGGAATGCAAAGACCAGACAAAACATACGTAGCAAATTGTCCCTGAGGATGCCAATTGTGTTGCCAATGCAGAAATAAAATATAGCTATTTGGCGCTGCCAACGCGAAATACCAAAACATAATTGAAATTGATATGTCAAATATTTCATTTTGTGTATAAGATTCGGTTAAATTTCACTATTTGGAATGGTGTTACAACGCTTGAAATTACCCAAATTATTTAATGGTGTGGCACGAACTTTTCCCACACACAAGCATATGGGTGTTGGAAGAGGGGCAGGAATTTGAAAATTTCAGCAAGAATTCGAGTGGTAAAAAACAAGCTTCACCACTTTTGGCCCCCGTAAAAAAGCTTTTGGAAAAATCTACTAGTGGCCCCCCCTGAAAAAATTCCTTCCGACGTCCATGCACACAAGCACGTGAAATGACACCATTTTTCTGAAAAATGGTGTTGTATTACACCATCTGGCAGCACTGTTTAACAACACCAATGCGGTAAGCGAGCCATAGCAGGGTGACAGATTGTGCACGGTGTATTCTGCCAAACAATTATGAAATCCTGCCAAATTCAATGCCTAATTAATAACAATATGTTAGAAATAATATCAAACAAATACTGCCAAAATTCTGCAACGTTTTTGTCATTAAACGATTTTCTTTATCACTGGATCCAATACTAATTGTGTTACTTAAACCTACGATATTTAGGAAAAAAGTGTGAGGGGAAGCCCCACCAGAAATAAAAGAGTGGAGGCCTAGGCCCATGCGGCCCCCCGGTTCCGTCAAATATGCCTGGTGTTCCAAGCTGATTACGGGCCTGATTGGAACGTTCCCTTATGGTAATTTAACATGACCTCCTGCTGCTCATGTATTAGCGTAAGCTTTAACTTTCTCCATTCACCACGGCGAACGAAAAGAACCCATACAATATGCACTTCAGTGCAATTACAACAAAATGAATTCTGCTTTAATGACTGTTATATATTTTTCGACAAAAAAAAACTTAATCTGAATCAAATTCGAGTGCTACGCTTTCCAGTCAATTTGGCGAATAATGTGTGAAACGCCTTTCGTAAAACAAGACGCCCACATTGCTTTGCCCAAAATCTTGAAACATTTTCTTCAAAATTAAATTGATTTCTAATTACAAGCTTTTAGTGATTAGCTACCACAGAAGAGTCGGAAATTCACTGAAATAGCTGACGAGCGAGCATTTGTTCCAAGTGCATGTCAAACTCATGTGACTTGATATCAAAAGTTCGTCATTCGGAGTTAATCATAAAGCTGCTGAACTGAATTGAACCTACCAAAGATCACCAGCGAATTTGGGTGAATTTTTTTCAGCGAGTATGAAGAGAGTTCCATTATACTCGCTTTGTACTCCTTCGGAGTGTCACGAGTGGTCTGCGGTACCCATCTCCACTGACTGCGCCGTAGGCCACGCGGCTGCTTTCGCAATGAATGCTGCACTGATGGCAGCCAATGGCAGCACCGTGCGCGAAGCTTTCCCTTGTATCCACCCATTAACACCGAGCACGAGCCTGGACAGGCAAGACTTGAAAGTACCGCTTTCAAGTCTTCGGCATGACCTGACCGGCCTACCAGCTTTGGTGACACGCGCTCTATCCTTTTTGGCCATCTGGTAACTCGACCTGAATTTGAGTAAACTCATTCATTCATTTTCATACCCGCTTTTTCTCTGGGAGGGTCGCTTGGGCAGAAGCCCTAGGTCTAGGCGGAATCGAAATACCCCACGGTTTTCGCCAACCCCTCATAGTTCTTGACACCCGCACTTTACGGTGAACTGTCACGCCATGAACTCTTCACAAAAATGCCATCTCTGCCGCTTGTACTTGAGATCACACTCATTCAGTCGTTACCCAAGATTCATGATCGTAAATAAGAATAAAAACGAAATAGATTTGAAAACTGAGCTTTGCAGTGTTTGAAAGCTCCCGTTTTGACACCAGAGAGCGACAAAACTCACGCAGAACTGCGTTTGCTTTACCAATCCTTGTATCAATCTCCTTGTTCTGCCTTCATTCGTGAAAACCAATCCAAAACCAAGGCACTTGAACTTCTCCAACTGATGCAATGTATTGCCGCTTACTTGCAGCATGCACTGCCTTAGGTTTCTGGAGAGACATAATACCTCACACAACAATACACCAACGGTTGTATTGTCACAGCTGACTGATACACTCGCGCTTCAGAAATTCAATATGTTATGAAAAATTGATTTTTGATTACAAACGAAAAAAGTTTTTTTGTTAACCCTGCTTCTTGTCAATCATGTTTGACCAATCCACTAATCAAAGCGGGTTTGTCGATCTTGTAATCTCTTGATTGAAAGCCAGGCGCTGATAATTTGATATGACTTTTTATAATAACTGGCGCAGTAATTTTCATGACTTGTTTCTGATTTGCGGTTAACTTTACACTGTTGATGTCTAGAAAAACTTAGTAGAAAAGTTACTGAGAAGAACTTTATGCTTAAGAAGTACTTAGCATCATACTTGCACACGGCACACGCTAATCCTTCCATTTCTCGCTCAAAATCGTCTGCCGGTAACTGCAGCTGCGACGACTTTCCATAATGGCTTTGATCCATCAGATCACGTAAAGGAGATTCGTGCTTAGCAGAAAACGACGCAGATGATGGGAAAGTCGTACCATTGGGTGATGTGCCTTTGCAAACCTTTTTTGAAGTCTCTTGGTTGATTAAATCAAGATCCTTTTGAATCTACGTCATAGAAACATGTATATATTTTTCAATTTTGTTAAGTTTGGTCAACCATAGTTCAAATAAAAGCTTGAAATAGTCACTTAGTATCCCTGCATCCTGATGGAAACTTTGCATGCAGCAATGGTTCTTAGTATGAAAAAATACTAATTTGTCTAAAAACATCAGTGCCAAAAATATTGAATGTGGATTTCATGACGAGACAGTTCATAAAACAAAATCTAGTTGGCAGCTCTACCAATTAGTTGGTAAAAGGCTATGCTATTATTAACGAGAGAGAAAATGACATGTTGATCAGTTAGCTGCATGCATATAATATAGTTAGTCAAATCTACTGCACATAACAGCTTACTTTATCAAACTGCCTTTTTTGGGCAAGATCCCTGTCTTTTCTACAATCCTCAGATACTGATTTTTTGAACACCGATTTGTTGAAGCTTGATGAAGCAAGTTTGTCAGGATCACTTGAGCCCTGAGAACTGGGAAAAAATTGTTCCTACCTTAGAAAGCATAGAGTTCCATTGCATAAAAAAAGTACGAGTAATTACAGCAGTATGTGTTCAAAAAAGCAAGTAGTTACATCACAAGGAGTAGTTACAGCAATATGTGTTTCACATACCAAGCGAAAATCAACAAGTGTTTGCAGTGCTGACTACTGTGTGTACGAGTTTGCTTGGCAATGGTTTAACAGGGCGATTGTCCAATAAACAGTGAGTTATTAAAGCAAGTTTTTCACCAGCAGATCAGATTTCTAAACTACTGAAATATTATTTTTCATGGTAAACAACGAATTTACTTCTCATGTAGTGTGTAGTTTACACGGTCCTGCCTGAAAACTAAAAAACTCATTTGCAAAAAAACGATGTGATATGCCTATGACAACAAAACTTCAAGCACTGTTTCCATGATTGAGAGCACATAACTTGAGCATTTTCAAATAAAATGACTTAAATTACAAGCATTTAATACTACATTTTCAAGTAACAGATAAAGAAACTAAATGTTGATCTATAAATTCAATTCTGTAGCAGCAAACAATATCTTCAATACCTTTTTAGGTGGTCTAAAGTTTCATCCAACAGAATCTTTAATTTGCTTGGTGCATCAGATTGCTTGGATCGAAAATAACCAAGGGCTTTCAAGAAGAGAGGATCTAATTCCACCACAGCACCCATCTTAGTTTCCTGATATTACTAAAAGTTTTGAGATTTTTGGCAAAAGGAAGCAATACAATTAATAAACTTATGGTCCATACATTCACATTTAAAATTGTCTGAGATCAACAAGACACAAAAATGTAATTTGCATTCTGTAAAAAAATCTATTGATGATTCCTTCATCATCAGACAACAAATCAGGCAATTGTCTATGCTATAACAAATATCTTGGGAGTTGAAATCAAGAAATCATTGGTAGAAATTAAAAGAAGTAGCAAAAATAATAACCACGATTATCTGCTAAATCTAATGGATCTTAAACAAATTATTACAGGTGTTTTGCAAACTTTTTATCTTGGCATATTCTGCAAGAAATTCAGAGATCTTAGCTATAACAGCATTTAAAACAATTTAGAAAGTTACTGTTCACATAAAAAAATAATTTTTGAAGAAAGGCTCCAAAATGCACGTCAAATGAACACATATGTCAAAAATGCGTTTTTCACTGCAGAACTTTAAAATACATCAGTCGTTACAAATTGGTGACATCAATCAACTTGTGGTCATTTCCTGAAAATGCACAGTAATTTTGCTTTTTCTAGTAAATTCTTACAACTGGCTTACAAGATGGTTTCTTATCAAAGTTTCTTTACAAAATTTTTTTGAGGGCTTGTCAAAATCCCACTGTGTGACTAACCTCTACACAGTAATCATAAGGATCTTCCTATATGTGAAGCATACAGCTAAAAAACACAGTAGAAAAAAGAAACTGTGGCACAGCATGAAATGACGCACTACTCTGACACTACACTCAAGTTGTTGATGAAAAGGTGCAGAGGCCCTGGCCAGTTTGTGGGAAATTTCATCTATCAACTACAATGTAGTGCTTGTTTAAAAATGTAGAACAATATAAAGGAAAATGCAGCGTGTTTTTCATTTCTACTTCACTTTCTGCTCTGTCAGCAAAATATGCACTCTGATTAGACCTGTAAAAAGTTTCTAACAGCAAAAACTGCGTAGGAATTCTTTAGCTTGAGCTAACAATCAAAAACATTAAACAGTTCAAAGCAGTTAATGCTTGAAAAGCTTTTAAAGGTAACGAATCTTAAGTTGCACCTTGTAACACCACATAACATGCAGCAACAATTAAAATAATAAGAACAGAACCTGGAACAAAACTGATTGATCTGAGTGTGCTACGTACAAAGTACTAGTACAGCCAATGCTTGTTTCACCTGCTGAGCAGTAGTCTTATAAATAATAATAGTTTCTTTCAAGTTTACACGAGAGGAAGTATTAAGTTGGCATGAGATAAGGTAAATGGCACCAGTACCATAACCTTAAGTTAAAAAAAACAAACAGATATATGCATAATATCTGTAAACTAAGAAATTAAGACTTAACATTACTAGTAATCAAAACATGTTTATTCATTTTCAAAGTGCTAATTTCTTTTGAAATAACTGCTGCACCTCAGATTGAAAAAGACCATTGGATCAAATTTGGCACTAATTCTGTGTGAAGCAACTACATCTAGTTAATGGAAAAAATAATAAAGCAGGGTGCCACAAAAAAGCTTCTTTATTCTAAAGCCGTGTATCTCATCATTGCTGCCTTTTAATGAAGACAGTTTGCAAAGCCCAAAAATTCTTAACTATTCAAAACTTGGATCTATTTGCAACCAGCACCAGATCTACTACGGCAGCACCACTTGTTGCTGTAATTAGACTTGAAGTAACCTATGACAGAGTGCAAATTATGAAAAAATAGCTTAAATGGTAAACTGACCTATGACGTCATTTTTCTGCAATTACAGTCACGCTCACAAGTTTAAGACCACCTGCTTAAAATTTGGATTTTTACAACAAGTCAGGAAAATTGTCTCATTTGTTTCCTCACATTGAGTTTTATGTTGGAAGAACATTGTTACATAACTGATGGTTTTATTACAACCTTTAAGAATGAGCTTTTTAATGATCTGGTTGTCTTGGAAACAAAAAACAATCAAAATTATTGCAAGTTTTGCTGCTGAAAACATGGACAAGAAAGTTTTTTTCAGTTGTAGAGGTCAGAAATTGTTACATTGCATGAAGAGAGATATTAAGACAGGCAATTATCTGAAAAGCAGAAGTTCAGCAAGACTGTCGGCAGTCGCCAGGTTCAAGACGTTTGGTAGTTTTTAGGACTTGAGCAGGGCTGGTAGGCTCAAGTTTTCCCCCATTTTTTGCAATATTTTCAGCAGCAAAACTTGCAATGGTTTTGAACATTCTTGCTTCCAAGACAACCAGGTTGTTAAAAAGCTCACTCTTAAAAGGTTGTAATAGAAGCATCAGTTATGTAACAAAATTCTTCCAACATGAAAAGCAATGTGACGAAGCGAATAGACCATTTTCGAAACTTGTTTTGACATCATAAGCAAGGTAGGTTTTTGGCCACTTTTGGCTACTGGTACCTGACCTGCGCCTAACCACTAGACGGAAGTATTTTCGCTGAAGTTTTCAATGGAACTAGGCTAGAATCCAAGCTTTTTGAGACGTTGATCGACTTTCTAGCATTTCTGGTTCAAAAGTAATGATGTAAAATAAATAAACAAAGTAATTATCTAATTATGAGATTACTTTGTTTATTTTAGATCATAACTTTTGAACCTGAAACCCCAGCAAGTCATCTGAAGTATCAAAAGCCTCAGATTTTAGCCTAGTTTCCAAAATAAACTTGAGTGAAATACTACCATCTAGCGCAGTGGTTCCTAGCCTGGGGTATTATGTACCCCCAGGGGTATATTTGCCTATCTGAAAAGGTACATTCAAGGTTAGCAATAAAAGATAAAATATATTTACATATCGTTTGTTTCCAAATTTTTACACAAATGTCAGTTAATATTATTTTCAAAAGTCATTGTATGCTTATAGTTGAATAACCATGATTAAATATTATGTCATAAGATATTTTAGGGGTACATGTTCATCTGTCAAAATGCTGAAGGGGTACATGCTTATCTGTTGAAATGCTGTAGGGGTACATTCTCATATGTCGGAATTCTGAAGGGGTACATGGTAGAAAGGTTGGGAACCCCTAATCTAGCGGTTTGGGCCTAGGGCCAGATGAAGTCCACTTATGACGCCACTCACAAAAAAAAAAAACCAAAATGGGAATTTTTTTTCATTGCAGACGCAAAGTATTGCCAAATCTTTTGAGGGTTTGAACAGCTCTCTAGTGCAACTGTTGGCGGAGGTTTCCATGCAAAAGCACACCCAATTTTTTAAAATCACAAGTACAAGACTTATCTGCATCTTTTGATGCTTCAAATAGCTCTCTAGCACTATTGGCTGAGGAGTTATAGCCGGAACTGCATGAGCCAAAAGTGGCTTTTGCAGGCCAAACTGGGGAAAATGGTCAATTTGGCTACCCATACCAACGGAGGTTGTTTTGTGGCAGTAAAACAATGATTTCAATCATCTTTTCTGCTTTTTTTGAAATGCATTATCAGCTCTTAGCAAATGTATTCTTAGTAGGGAGAAAATATGCCAAACAGCCAATTGGTGCATTAGAAAATTGCCAAAATCAGCAAATTCAGCAGCAATTTACATACTAATCAACACACATTGGATCTCCGGTGGATTCCCATAGCAATATCCACTGTTTACCAGTTGGTTTTGGTGGGAAATTCAAATGATAGAAGGTGGATACTGCTAGGCGTTTTCAACCTGTGAGCCAAAGTGGTAAACATGCTAAGCTAAACATTTAGCTACCTTCATACTAGTCAATTGTCAACATATCAGAGCATTTCTAAAACAATTTAGGCTACACTCATACCACTGCAACAAGCCTGGACCTACAGGCACCATTATTTTGGCAAAAGTTCCACTTCATTGGAAGCATTTCTGATACCACAAAAGCAGCTAACACTGGCATTGATCAGTTAAACTTTACCAAAATGCCTCAATGTACTTACATAAACGTTTGTAATGTACAGTACAATCTTTCATGTTTTCCTAGCATTTAGCAGCATATCACAGCATGGATCCCATGGATCTTGGTCCTGCCTAGGTGGGCCTACTCAAAAGAACCATGCTTTCAAACACCTTCTGAACTACAGGGAATTTAGAATCTCATTCCAAGACCTATTAATATTTAAACTCATTCTAGCACCATATGTTTTTACTGTTGTCAGGCAAAAAACATTACAACATGTGCCCTAAACCACAATTTTCAGCAAAAACATATATTTACGTCAACTGAGAACCACCTTGGGATTGTCAATATGTAGATTTACATACGGCGAGCACGAAAGTGTTAAAAATATTAATTACATCCTTCATCACACTTCTTTGAAATACATCTATAGATGACTTATGTACAAAATTTAAAAGACGACAATTTCACGCAAAGAACCTTGGCACACTGTGGAACTCTGGTGAAATATAGATGTGGTGCCAAATGTGTTCTAACAAGGTTTCTCAGAAAACTAAAAACAATATAAAGGCACAAAATAACTTATTGTATAGTGAACCTTTGAACTAAATTGAACAAGGAATCAAAAATATAGTCAGCTTTCTATATCTTTGTTCTTGTGTACAACAGAAAACCTTGGTTAATCTGGAATCGGTTAATCCAGATCTACTGGTAAGAATGATTTCTAACGATTTGTTTATGAAAATCTTCAGTATATATATCTGGATCATCGCCAATTTCTGATAAAATCTGCTGCTCACATTTTGTTATCCAGATTTTTCTGCACTTAGATGCTGTTGTGTTCTTAACACCTTAGCTTCTGGGCGATTTCAGTCAAAATCAGGCATAAATGAAGCATAAGCCATGTGTTTTAGCGGTGGCATAACTCCATAGCAGGTTGCGCTAGAGAGCTGTTCAAGTCCTCAAAAGACTCGGCAAGTCTTCGAGTCTGCAGTGAAAAAGAATTTTTTTTGGTTTTGGATTTTTTGTGAATGACGTCATAAGGAGTAGTTTTAAGTCTTTTTTGCCCACTTCATCTGGCCCAAGGCCCAAACCGCTAGATGGTAGTATTTCGCTCAAGTTTTTTATTGGAAACTAGGCTAAAGTCTGAGTTTTTGATACTTTGGATGACTTGCTGGGGGTTAAGGTTCAAAAGTTATGACCTAAAACCAACAAAATAATTAACTAATCCCATAATTAGATAATTAATTAGTTTGTTTATTTTAGATCATAACTTTTGAACTGGAAATGCTAGAAAGTTGATGAAGGGCTCAAAAAACTCAGATTCTAACCTAGTTTCCATTGAAAACTTCAGCAAAATACTTCCATCTAGCAGTTGAGCCTAGGCCAGGTAACATGAGCCAAAATGGCCAAAATCCTACCTCACTTATGATGTCACTCACAAAAAACCTGAAACGCAAAATAAAAAAATATTTTTTATTGCAGACTCGAAGGCTTGTTGAGTCTTTTAAGGGCATGAACAGGTCTCTAGCACAATCGGCTGAGGAGTTATACTGTTGCTAACACACAGGATTTATGCCTGATTTCCAAGTACGATATATTAGCACGCTGGCAGCGAGCATGTTAAGTGCACTGGCTGGTCTATACGGAAGTTTCAGCAGCTTTTAGATGCAACACAAGAGTGCTCACAATCACCAACAAATGCTTAGAATAATGATAACAATGGCTGCAACTGCGTGCAACATTTGATTAATCCAAGAGGCAATTATTACATCACCCATGGTCATAGCATATCATGTTAAATATAATGCTCAAGATACACTGGAACACTAGTTTAAGTAGTTACAGTCTACTGATCAGTGTTGAGTTTGCATGTGTAGAGCATTATCCCTGAGTGTATTGTAGTCAGATGTCTGGAGAGAATCACCTTCCAAATAGAAGAACTGTTTATAGATAAGTCACAGAAATCTCTGAGTCAGTCCAAGTCCCAGATTTCCTTGCAGCCAAGTTACCTAAATTATGAACTTAAGAATGTTCATAACTGCCTGCATATGGCGTGTACTAGTCTGATGTACCATTGTAAATACATCAATAAATTCCTTTTGCTTGAGTGAAAGTCTGCTGTTGGGTCGTAAATGTGTTCAATCTAAGTGATTTTCAACGGTGTCACAGTACATAGATGATGTCTGGCTAGAAACAACCATCTTCGGTTAATCCAGACCTTTGCCTAAACCAGATAAAATCGTCGGTCAAATCAAATTCGGATTAACATGTTCACTGACGGTCTATGAATATATCGTACTTGGAAATCGGGGAAAAACCAGGGATATTTCAGTTGACTTGCCTACTGCATAGCTCCTCAGCCAATTGTACTAGAGAGCTGTTGAAACCCTCAAAAGACTTGGCAAGTCTTCGAGTCTGCAATGAAGAAACATTTTTGGTTTTGGGTTTCAAGTTTTTTGAGTGACGTCATAAGTAAGCTAGGTTTTTGACCATTTTTGGCTGCTAGTACCTGACCTGGGCCCAACTACTAGACCGAAGTATATCACTCAAGTTTTCAATGGAGACTAGGCTAGAATCTGAGTCAATTTTGAGATGTTAATCAACTTTCTAACGGTTCTGGTTCAAACGTTATTGCCTAAAATAAACAAAATAATTAATTATCTAATTATGGGAACAATTACTAATTTTGTTGTTTTTAGGTCATAACTTTTGAACCAGAAACCTCAGCAAGTAATCCAAAGTGTCAAAATACTCGGATTTTAGCCTAATTTCTAATAAAAACTTGAGCAAAATACTAACATCTAGCAGTTTGGGTCTAGGGCCAGATGAAGTGGGGCAAAAAGGCCTGAAACAACTCCACTTTTGACATCATTCACAAAAAAAACCAAAACCAAAAAATTTTTTTCATTGCAGTTATGTGAAGACTTGCTGAATCTTTTGAGGGTTTGAAACTTTGAACAGCTCTCTAGCACAATCATCCGTGGAGATGTTCCAATGCAGAAACATGTGCAAACTGCTGGATTTTAGCCTTAGCCTACCACAACGGAAGATGTTAACCAAGGTTTACTGCAGTTAAATATGATGTTGCATTGCAAATATTTAAAATTGTGTAGGCAAAGTATTAATACAACAAAGCAGTAACCAATTGCCTTATATATACTTTAGTAACTCTTTGACTTTTTGTTAATGAAACAATTACCAACATAATATTGGCACTTGGATAATTGCAAATAGGCTTATTTACAATATACATCATTGCAATAAAGTGAAGAAAGGTCTATTGTATATTCACATAGACCATTCTGTGAAGTATATATACTTCTTTTTGATCTGACCTTACAAACCAAAAGACACATAAAGTGGCAAGACAACAAGTTAAACATTTAGATGGCATGAAGACTAATCATGATAGCAAGCATTTCTGTACCATCACAGTGCTCTGAACTGCAATTGGTGTATTATGTAAACTAGGTGGTACAAAGTAGTAAAAATAGTCATGTAGCAATTGGGTCTCTTTGTATAATTTGTGCTAATGAAAGGCAAGCTTATAATAGCAACAATATCATCAGTGATGAATTTCAAATGTACTGTACATTGGGCTGTTAAATATATATCAAATGAACAAGATTTAATCCCATAATTAATTAACTTGTTGTTTTAGGGCCATAACTTCAGAACCAGAAACACTGGAAAGCTAATATAAGGCTCAGAAGACTCGGATTATAGCTTGGTTTCCAATAAAAACTTGAGTCAAAAATTCCCTCTTGCAGTTGGCACCAGGACCAGGAAACCTGGGCCAAAATGGCCTAAAACCTACCCTACTTATGATATGACGTCACTCACAATAAAACAAAATCCAGAACTTTCTAATTTTTTAAAATGTGTACTAGAAGACTTGCTGCATCTTTTCAGGGTTTCAACAGCTTTCTAGCTCAATCAGTTGGTGAGTTATGGAGTTGCAAAGTGGCACAAAAATAGTGCCTAATGGGGGATCTCAAAGTACAATTATTTTCTACACCGGCTCCCGTTAATTGAAACTACTTAGCTTATTTTCAGAAAACATTTCAAAAATATTGTAACTTCCTACTAGGAAAGATGAAGTCTTGGCCTCTAAGTTTTAAACAGGTCTCAGTCTGGAAGTTTAAGTCTAGACTACATCTATGTTTCCTAGGTAGAACTTTACCCAAGCCCACAATTATATAAAGCTAAATTATGTGATGATACCCAGTGTTTTTTAAGGTGTTTTGAGGGACCAAAATGGTCTCTCAAATTCCTCCAACGGTCTCTCAAAATATAGTGACCTGAGATCACATCAATGGAGAACGGTCTCT
>JGI24022J15233_10006649_pt1 | contig 12566 bp, 8 predicted proteins | sample Ectturendosymbi2_FD_15233 | JGI IMG/M metagenome (IMG submission 15233)
CTCAGAAACAAACTTGATAAATAATGGCAAAACCGGGTGTCGATAGCTATATTGAAACCCCAAATTAACGAAAAAACTCCGAAAAACGCTAAAAGACGACAACCGACTGAAAACCTAAACCGAAATACAAGCAATGTGCGGGTCCATTTTTTTACATTAGCTGGCCAGGGGAGTCAAATCGCCCCTCTTCCCCCCCGTCAGTTACTCCACTGCAACAAAGACTTTAAATGTTAATTAAACAAAAATGATCAATGTTTGAAATCTTTGTTACAGTTGATGAACATCAACGCTTCAAATCTTTCATCAGTCAAACGACATCTATCAGGTTTGAACATTCGTCCAGCAACGCCGAAAATTCATTTGTTAATAATTTCAAAATTGCTGAGTATTTCTCCTAACTGCGGGTTACGATCATGTGCAAGCCAGCATAGCATTGTGCAGCTTTAATTTGACATGAAATGAACAGTGACGCTAATATAGCTGCGTACCTGTATATTGGACCAAAATTCGATGGTCACCAAAACTTCACTGGTTTCGTTGTTTTTTTTACCAGTATCTGGTGGATCACGGTTGACATGCTAGTTATCAGTGTGGTGGAAAAGTACTTTCGACTTGGCTTAATGTACCTTATTCCTCTGACCAAATTTTAATTTACTGAATATAATTAGTGTACTAATTATCTACAATGCCTACTCCAGCACTTACATTCATAAGTTCACTCTGAATAAATACAAATAAAACCAAAACCTCTCCTCGTAATGTCCCGCTATTCTGTTGCAGAAGTGTCAAACCGTTTTTATGGAAAGTTTTTCTATTTGTTTCTACGTCTCACTAGACTCGCTACGTTACTTCTAGCGGCCAACAAGAAGGGTAGCTAGAATAATGCGAGAATTAGCTACAAACGTTGTGCTTGCCGCTGGATTATCTGGATTTAACACACACAGACGTGCAAATAGCCTCCCCTGAATGATAAACATACCAAATGATGATAAAGGAGGAAACACAGCCACCACAGCCGTGGTTCAGGCCCACAGTGACGGAGGGTAAAGATTTCCAAGATTATTCGCAAAAGTAATCGTAAATTACGATAAAATTGGCAATGTAATCGATTACAAATACCATTACATTTCATTTTTGGTCAGTTCAATTGATTAAGTTTACTCCAAACACTGTAATCGATTGCGATTGAAGATGACGATTACCCTATGTTTGTTTGCTATCAGAGGAAAAAACTGCAATAATGGCAAACAAATGTGTTTCCATTAATGGATGATGATGAAACGTAGTCAGAAAAATTTCTTGACAGTCATTGTCTAGCCTTCATTTACTAACTAGCAACACTGATGCATGACATCGCTTTCACTGTGTGGATGTATACATAATTTGTTTTCATTGACAGTTATCAAACTTTTTCATTCAGGAGTTTGTTCATTAACATCAAGTGCTGCAGTCTTTTAGGTAAAATTCATACTTTTGATAAGCTACTTAATCATTTGACAGTAAACAAGTTCGGGCACTGTTTCAACGTTTTTGAAATACTTGGGAAGTGAAACTTGGCTATTATAGGAAAACGTTTGTTGTTTTCACACATTCTCATGCTTCAGATATTCCCTTTGCACAAAATCGTTGTTGCCATTTATGTTACAAATTGTGTTTTTTCCGCTGTTATCTCTTGTCAATTACAGTAATGTAAACGAGCAAGTTTTCTTTAGAAATACCTGAACCAACGCAACTGAATTTAGGAAACGCAGAAGGCATTTTGCAAAGGATGAAGCCAACCTTCCTTGCTACAAAGAGCTATTCTGGTGCTTTTACAGGCAACCATTGCTACCAAAATAAGCTTCAGAATAAATAAACACGTGTTTTGTTTGTAGCAAAAGGGAAAGGCGTGTCAGAAAGCATGTATTAGCTTCAACCAAGCGAAAGCAAAAATATCTTTCATCGACTGTTTTACCAACCGATATCACTGTTTTCCAAACCGATATCACCGAGACCTTCTGAAAACCACCCGTCTTGTACGCATATGAATCTGAATATCTAAAATTCTAAAAACAACCATGATTCACAAATTTGGAAAGACCGTCCCCGCAAATTCTTACAGGCAAGAAGTCACTGGCAGGGATCCTCTATAATAAATATTCCCCTACATGCTTTGCAAAACAATCTCTTTAGTTAGGGAACTTGCCCTGGTTTGTGTGGCATGCACTAATTTTGAACAAGATAAGGAATTCTGTCCACCGTTTCCAAACAAAGTAATAAATTTGATCAAAGGCATTTGCTGTTGCCACCACTTAACCAAGAAATATCATTTTCAACAGGTGATGCTGCGCATATGAGGCGTGTACGTGGCATCCCTGACCTCTTCCTTTGAGCCACTTCTTCAAACCGCTGCTAGGCCACACTAGATCTCGGGTAAGTTTTGGGGTGGACGGCAGGTGCCTTCAGGTGGCTCTCGCTGTTGCAGAATTTCTTGAATGCCAACCAAACCTGTCACTGTGAGAGCAACCACTGCTACCCATGCTGGATATGTTCAGCGCGGGCTGGGTAGGAAAACGCTTGGAGCAAGGCGTGGTTGCCGAGATGCTGCCGAATGTGACCGACGACCCAGCATACTCCTGCAGAACACCAAGGGGCTCACTGCATCCTTGACAAAAACTTGCTTTGCTGTCGTAAAACTTGCTTTGCTTAATGATAAACAAAGGGCAGTATTATAAAACCATTTTCCTTGTTCGATTTGCTATAGAAGTAAACAGCATCTGAATTTTAATGAACTTGGAACCTAAACATTTGCTGCGCGAATACCTTTCCACATTTGTATATTCCAAATCCGATGTTTAGACGTTTCAAGATTATAAAAAAGAAACTGTTTGAATTCGTCTACATTTGCTTTCAGTCTTTGACCTCTTTTACATTTGGAGACAGTGTAACACTTTTTCGATATAAAAGGCTATTTATTGCAAAGTTATGTTTTCATCACATACAGCGTAAAACTCAAAAGCTTTACCTTTGATGCAGAAATGTGTAAATGGACTTCATAGAGTTATCAACGCATTGCCAACATGTATTGAAAATGTATTATACATCTATGAACGCTCTGCTATAGCCTACATAATCGAATACACATAATTAAAAACAAATCCATGAGCACAAATAAAATGTCAATATAAAACCTGTGTTTCGCAGTTGCACTACCTCGAAAGTGCTGGACTTTGCTAATGTTTATGCTTCATGCTGTTATTCTGTGTATCTGAGGTTGCAGGCAAAGTTCGTGAGTTGAACAAGCGCTTCAAAACATTAATCAGCAGCAGGTTATCCTCTAGTAAGCCATGTGCTAAATGATAACTCTCAAGCTGACAGCGCGTGGTGCAGTGGTTTGTTTGGTGACATTTACAGCGTCTGCTTTGGGGGTATAAATATTTGAAGATATTTGAAGATGAAACAGAAGGTTTCTTATTCGCAAATACTTTCTGTGCAAAGTCATTTTATGCTGCCCCTTGTTCCACAAACGCATCTGATTTGTTCCCCCAAGAGCTGCGTGACCTGCTGTCTTCCGATCAGACGAAATTTGACGTTGATGATTCAATGCAGGAAAGGCCTGTCATTTTCGGCATTTGTTCACGTGTAGTCGTGCTCAGTTGCGATTATTTTCGACGTAACCGGTTAACGCTTGTTGCATATGAATAGGCCCGTGGCAATGTAATATCGCAACAGCTCGAGATCAACAGCAAGATATGTAACATCCATATTCAATGCCTGAAACTGCTTACTTACACACTTATACACAAGTAGAGAGGCGATTTAGCAAAGTACTGGCTGAATTGACAATAAAATCACATAGAACATGCGATATCACTGACAATGAATCTTCATGAATTCGCTAACGTGGATGTACAAAGAGTCACATCTGTGCGTGGCGTTTTACTTAGTTCACTTGGTGTTTCAACATCTCATTTAGCGATTTTGATCATGAAGAACAAACCCTCGACAGAAAAAAACTTTATGTGATATCAGCTACAAATGCATAGCATAACAAAACTCGGCAAGCCATTTAGTATGGATAAAACTATGTATATGAACCGAAAACGCCACGGTTTTCTTTTGGATTTAATTTTCCAACAATTTGCACCGTACAAGAATTTTTGAGGAACTAATACGCTGTGCGTAAGTTATACTTTTCTTTTAGACAACCAATTGTGCGTGAAATAACATTTTAGAAATGCTTAGACGGCTTGAAATGATGGTTGTTCCTATCCTTTCCGTAAAGATGGACTTTCATGAAGTTGTTTAAGAAACTATGATGTTACATGAAATCAAGTGTCGCTGTATCCACAGGAATATTCCATTTTATTCAATAGTGCTATTCGAGGAAGTATCGGTAAAACATTTCCATAACTATACTGAGGTTTTTACCTATATACGTCACGAAAATTTGTACGAATAGGTTAACATGTATTGACAATTTCTATTGGAAGAATGTGAAAATGGGTAGACAATAGCAAACAAACAATTTCTTAAANGAATAACTCCAAATTGTAAGTGGCGGGATAGTTTAAAAATTTGTTTGTTTTCTTTTGATCTTGTGTTGTAGTTTCTCTAAGAAATGTAACCAGTCAGCAAATACAATGAAAGATCCTATGAAGAAGTACAATGGTGCTTGTAAACGAAGCTTGTATTCTGATTTTTCGCAGAAAGAAAAACTGTGAAAATGCATCACCAACATTCCATTTCATTTGCTATGTACCTTGAGAGGAACATTAAGTACAACCTTTAAATTAGGCCCTTAGTAAGTGTTTCATCTTTTGCTTTTGATTCAAATTTACATTGAAAAGTGCCATTGTAAACTATGACTTATTTTATGGTTGAAATATCTCTCCACTGCATTAGAAAGTATCAAGACATTAATTGAGCTCAAACGCTACTTTTTAAACCAGTGGTTACTATTTCTAACACTCTTTTTCAGCAATCTAAAAATTTATTTCTGCCTATTCAAGTTCAAGGTATTAGGGAGTGATACCAAATACGCCTTAGCTGAAAAACGTCATATCTGCTTATTGTGCAACTTTGTGTCCAACACAGAAAAGATTCACAGGCATTCCGAAACTATGATTCAAGTTAACATCTTCACTTCTCTCGCATCATGCAAACAATGCATTTCTGTCACTGATCACCGGTTATGTTGAAAAGTCTATCATTTCGGCTCAGGCTCGTTTGAGAAACCATGCTAACTTGCGATACATGTTGATATTACGATGGTCACACTGTGATGTTACGAGTGCTATTCAAACCTCTGCATCAAGAACCGCAAACTCCAAACTGCACCACTGAGTGTACAGTAGGCTGTGTGTTTTAAGACATATCATTACGAGTTGAAATGATGAAGTTAATCTCCTCCAGACTACAAAAATACTGAAAGTAAGAAAACACTAGGCTTCAACGCTAATTGTTCCACTTACTCATAATTACCTTTTCCGTAAGCTGATCGTTCAGTGCAGCGATAGCCACAAGTATTTTAGATTTACTTTTCAGATGCTAGTCATTTTACGATATTTGCTTATTTCGTTTTTCGGGTACGTGGTTACGACTTTAGATGCTGGCGAAAAGTCATTCTCACCGTATGGAAGGTATTCACTTTGCTGTCGATACTTCCTTGATTGAAACTTTGGAGGAAAGTATATGCTCGCATCACCATCGTCTGCAATATTGTCACCGCACACAGCATATTGTTCATATGTCAAGTTTTGCATCGCCGCACACACTAATGGCTTCCGTCAATGTTTGATGCTGCTTTTGTTACGTTTTTTTCACCAGATTCAAATTTAGAATTTTTTGCTTTGCACCAAATACCACGGGAAAATAAAAATGTTCAAAACGAGATAAATAATCCTACCATCCTTATCATCACAAAGCGTTTTAAGCAAATGCAGTATAATCGTTGAACCACTGCACTTGAGGTTATTTCTTTTCCGCCATCAACCAAAATTGTTGCTAAACTTTAGAATTTCATGACGATATTGCTGTGCACTTTCGACAAATTTTATTTAAATAAAGCATTAAATAGCTGAACCAAGCCGTTGGATAGCTGAACTAAGCAATTGCATTACTGCATTAATATTACGTTCAGAATTCTTGTGAAAATAATCCATAGGGTAGTCGGGCACATACACGATCCGGAGAAAAGATTCAAGGGGTAAATTGCTTTAGGAAGAACCTCGAATGATTATCATATTAAATAATATTGAAGGTTGCAAGAATCTAACCAGTCATAATACTTGGCTACTGCAATTAACTCAATGATCGATTAGTGGTTGAACATTTTCGACCCCTTTGTGTTGTTTTTCCCCCTATCGCTCCGTTTGGTTTTATCGCCCCCTTGCCCCTCAATTACACCCCAAGGGATGATTCCGCCAACTTTGAGAACCACTGGTCTAGATGAGTCTTGCCTTTCCTTGGCTACGTTTTGTTGACTAAATATTCTACTTTTCTCTGGAATATCACATGCACTCTCGTCATAGTAGGGATCCTGATGAACAGAAGGTAGTTGTAGGGGTGAAGCGTCATTACCACGTTTTCCCATTTAAACGCGAAACGTGCTAGTACGCGAAAGTATCTCAGAGGCTTAACGAACCTATGTTCAAGTGCGTCTAACAATCAAGTTCGGTTTACATTACTTTTTTAACACCATTTTGTCCGGCTTACAATCAAGGGCGGCTTGCAATTACGGGCAACCAACAATCGAGTAAATACGGTAGACAGTTTTGTTTTGAGGTCTGAGTTTCTAACGTACTTGGAAATATCCTGTTCAGACATCGTTACCCTTTGTGGTCTCAGTGCACGTGGCGTGTGCATTTATTAATTTATACAAATTAGTTGAACTACACTTGAATGTGCATTTGATGTTTCAGCTGCCATACCTGGTGTAACCCCGTGTGAGATGTGCACGAGAGAAGCAGACAGTGACAGACCAATGCCTTTTTTTGTTTGGTATGTCTGGTGCTGATCGGTAGAGTTCCGACGCCGTGGAGGCCTTTGGAGCAAATTTTGGAAGGAACTTGCAATCCCTGTAATAGCAACATGAAAGCCATTGAAGAGTATCAATAACGTCACGTGATTTCTTAAAACTCGGAATTGATGTTGATCCCATGCAGATGTGTTGTGAAAACTACGCAGCATCTCACTCTATCGACTGGATATTACATCACAAGTGAACTGTGAAAATCTGAATTATGGAGCTGCAACTATTACAAGCACACGACCATTTACACTTGAAGATTAAGACTGTCAGAAACAAACTATATACTTATAAGTAATGTTTTACATACTGATGTTCTCTTACAGCAACTAATTTGGCAAAGCCTGCGCAACAACTTAAACATGTTTTTGACCTAAATCGAAATGAATAATAGTAGCCTTAGTGATTCTGAATACATCGATGACTGTCAATGTTCACCAAATGGTGAATTTAAGTTCCAAAATTTCCGCTCCCTGGTTGATTCATCACATGGATTGAAAAAAAAATTCTGTACGAGCGACTGTACGCCTTTTTGAACGTCTTCAGCTTTGTAACTAACTCTGCAGTGCGGCACTGATCCAAAACTGTTGTAACGCAAATCCAACTCCATCAAACCACAATATTTTTAATTTATGTGAAAACCGCAAACATGTTTTGTGGAAAAGTGAAGCCAGTCTCTACGGCAGCCTCAATTCTCATGCATCACTTTTTGCTAATACTGAAAATTCACTTACCGCTAATACCTACAGGGTGACCCAAAAAAGCAAAACCCACAAATCTTTGAATACAACTTTTAATTTTAATTATTCCTCTTTTCTTTTTCAGGTGGCAGTAGCCGAATTAGTGCATGAATATTGCAAGAAAAGTTTTTCCCATCCTGTCTTAATCAACCAAAGAGAAGTCATTTTGCGTGGAGGCCTATTTCGCTAATAATTCATGCAAAGTAGTGCAAGCAAGATTTCGAAAAATGCTTCAATGTCGTCATTCTCCATTAACACGCAAAAGTCTTGTCTGGATTCAGAAGTTTAGTGAGTATGGGGCTGTGCAAAATCTCAATTTTGCACACCTTTTTGATGCTCCATCAAAGAGCAGAATTTTCCACTGGATTCAGAAGGTTAGGGAGTTTGGGACTCTGCCTCCGACGCCGTAGAGGTCTTTCGAGCATATTTTGGAAGGAACTTTTACGAAACTTTTACGCGAAAGGATTTCAGTGACTAAAACTTTGGGGAATGATTGTACACAGACTGAAGTTTAAAACCAGTAAGCACTTGAAGTTTACTGGATCTTTGTAGGATTGAATAAAATTTTTATGGATTCCGTTTTTTTTATCACCATGTAATTTGACGCATACAGAACTTTACATTTAGACCAACAGACCTTTATTTATGTTTGACAACAAAGTGTTCGCTTAGCTCAACAAATAAGTTCGCCTTGAGATGGACCGCAGCCAAAATGACCACCGATTAATTCGCAGCGTCCTTCTCACACTGAGCCGAATCCAAAAGGAGTGATTGGGGCGATCGGCCCCATAACACCTACGAAATTAACTTTATTCACCATGATTTTGTACGATTCAGAAAACAGCATTCCCGATGTAAGGCTACTTTGCCGTCCATTGTTTTGCCAGAGCAGTGCTGTGAAGTATACTTCATCTCTCTTACAATAGCGAAACGGTAATAAGACTTGATTGCCAAATATTGCCGAAATCGCCCCCATGAATCACTGGCTGGATTCGCCCCTGTTCTTACACACAATGTGACAAAATGTTACTACACCATTACAACTTAAACATTGTTTTAATCAACTGAACCAACTATAGTAGATAAAATCGCCTTGAACACACAGAATATTTGGTAAGTTTTAAGCATACATCATTGGCTTTCTGCCTATAGAGAACGTTCAAAGCGTGGCGAAACGGCAACACAGTCAAAGTAAATTCCCGTGTCGTAACTACTAGTCACATACCGCAATATCACAAGCCCCATCAGAAACTGAAGCGCATGGGTAACTGTGATGACGTAAAATTGACGCAGTGTCACGTATTTCACCCTTCCTAACCGAAATATCTTGTAACAGGTGGGTTAGCACGAGTTCTGCGCGTCAGTGTGCGCAGTGGAGGATCATGACTTACAGCACCAACAAATTCTGAATTAAAGATCCATAATTCTGCTCTGCAGATATACCTGAGGAGTCTCTTCAGTGTTCTCATTATCGGTTTATACTTTGGTCATGATTTCCAGAAACGTCTGTACAGCAACGAGATCAGTGGCTATTAGCGAGGATGGCGCCAAGTCTCTGACTGATGCCGTCGACTCTCATCCATCCGGCAATCTTATTCTGGCTTTCGTCTGATTCACATCCGTCAGTTCGACCGCCTCCACCAAACGAATACTTTTGTGCGATCTGACAAATTTCCGAAGAAAAAGCGGATCCGGGCTCGAAAACCAGGCTGGTTATGTTTTTCCGTTTGGAGATCGCCGCCTGAAACAGACGGATAACTCCCGCGGAGTCGAATGTTTCGCTGTTGAAAGTGGGGATTTCATGCAGAGCGTCTATCAGCACTGTTGGTTCACGTGATTTCAGTATGACTTCCCATATCGCACCATTGTGTCGTTCAATCGCATGGCGAGTTTCCCGCTGGATAATGTTGACCTGCTCGTTGCAATTCTTAGCCTTGTATGTCATTCTTTCACGTCTTTAGACAGGAACTAATTCTGATTGTCGCAGTGAATAAAGATTGGCATTGCGCATAAAGAAAACAACGGATGGAAGTAGTTTATCACCGCTGTGGAATGCATGTTAGGACACGCCAACACAAAGGGAACCTTGGAAATCCATCAGCGATTGCTTACAGGTATTTTTGTTGCGTGATGAAATTGGCAGATGCTCGTTAAAGTGGACGCTACATTAGAACTTTTGAGTTATTGTGTCGCTTTGTTGGGTTTGGTTTTGTTTGGAAGAAAATATATTTATTTCAACTCTGCCCACGTTTAGCAGGACAAACAAAACTGTCTCAACCTCGTCTGTTAAAAAAACAAATTCCCATTTCGGAAAATATGAAGCAATCGAGTAATACCAGGATGAAACATACCCTTATGCGGTAATTGTTGAAAAAATGCACGTGAAGCTATCAGCTCCCATGTTTTCTTTGCCAGGAAGGTAATTAATGGAAAACATGATTGATACACGTTAGCGTCTCCAACAATGAATCTTACTATTTTTGATCTTTCTCCGTTTTCGATTATCAAGCTTGAACGTCACAGACAGCTGATTAACGTGAAATGTTGAAATGAGTCGCCTTCTCCACCGTTTCGATTATAGCCGTGGCCTCTTCTTCGACGGCCGGGCAATGTACTTCACGTTCCTGAAGTAATCTGGACATACGGGCTACGCTACAGAGACCACCGATTGGATTCAAAGGGTTGTTATGGAAACCCAGGCGGCAGGGGCCTAAGGAGGGGGAACAGGAGCCCCGATGCTTGGGTCCAAATGCTTTGGGCCCCAAATCACTATATGGGTGCACAAAAGTCCCAACAATCTTGCATGTGCTATCTTCAATACAGTACATTTGCTTCCGAAAGACCTTAGGTTCGAACATGTGGGCGCCAAAGTTGTTTCTTGCCCCAGGTGCCATCTAACCTCGGTACGCCCATGCCGGGCATAGCTTCAACTTAGCTGAATTTACACTTTCTCTGTCATGCTTAGCTCCATGAGGAACTGGGGAAAACTACGATAGATACCGGTTGCGACCTAGCACTCCTGCGTTATTGATCGTCCAGCAGACTGAAACGCCTTTGGAAGATGTAAACCTATCTCGACCCTAAATTCACAAACAATTCGGTCATCAACTCTAAATCATGACAGAAAAGTGCCCAATTGAGCGCTCGACAAAACAACCCCTTAAAAGTTTTTTCGGGGTCACAGCGCTTTAGTTTTAATTTGCTTGAAAATGTTTGATCTAATAAAACNCAACTCTGTACATACAAGTTATGAATACGTCAACTTGGAATTTACCACAGCATTATCCAGCTGTCATAGGTATCAAAGTAATCGTGTTAGCGCCACCGCTCGTGTGCTCTCCGTTAGTGTCACGTACCTATGCCTATGTTGTTTCATTCATGTTTGTGTTCTTTGTTAACTGCATGTGAGCGTTAGTTTTGCTTCGTTGGGTAGATGTGAAGACGGTAAACATCGTACTTTGCAAATCTCGCAGTGAAAGATGCAAATGCTTAACTTTGATGGAAGTCTACAGTGATGATGGAGGAATACGATATGGTCTTACAAAATTAACCATTCTCATTGTAAAAAGACTTATCACTTAATACAGTAAATATGTGTAGTTTTAGAAAATAATATTCAGCAGAATAATGCAGTTTGCATTTTCGTTCTCAGCATTTGAAGCTCATATCCCCCCCTTCTTTTTTCATATCTTATCAAAAACAGAATTTGTGCTTTCGACATTTGCTTCATCCTTAAAATAGAAAGCTGACGGCAACGAATCTGAAAGACGCCCGCGCTGTAATCGATCATTCACGGAAAAATAAACAAAGGGCTGATTGAAAGTTTTTTTCCTGTTTTCTTGTTTGTGTCTGCTAACAGTCTAGCATATTCGTGCACAAAGTATTCTTGATGAAAGTTGTTTTTTTGCATCGGTGATGCCTAAACCGCAAAACCTCGTACATTGTAAATGAAAAAGTCTATTTGCTTGCATCAGTTTCAGAACGTGTTTCAAGTGGATCTGCAAAAGTTTTATCACTTCAGCGATTCTTATTTTTACCCCTGCTTATGGTTCTCGGAACAAGGTGCTTGAATGTCTGGTCCAACTAATTTTGAAATGGAATCGTATACAAAGGAACACCAACTGTGTTACTGCATTTTCGTTCTTTTGGTATCAANCACTTTAACGTCCAAATTTTGCTTAGTGCTTGTCCTTGTCGATAGGCAAGCTTATGGTCGTCTTGACCTTGTGTTGTAATAACGAAAGCGCGTCGCTCAATTTTTCACCGACGCCCTGGTACATACACATCTCTACCACATAATTCATGAACTCTCTGTTTTCAGTGAGGAAGCTGGCAATGGTTGTGTGCGCAGAAAACTTTTAAAATGTTACTTAGCTCCAAAAACATGTCACTCTCTGAAATAGTTGGTGCCCAGAATCTAAGGATGCAAAGACCTACGAACGGATATGGCGTGAACGTTTTTCAGTTGATAATACACAGACATGACTTGCAAATTGCCACCTACCTTGTTTACACAGACTTAGATTTGCTTCATAGGAAACCATGTTTCGTTTGGAACTAGTGGTACTGCCATAATGTGAAATTATATGCGATAAAAGACAGCCAGTGTGGTTGCGCTTTCCCTTTGCAAATACGCAAGAAGGAAATTCTAAGGTTGTACGATGGCCAGTGACGTCACACTATCAATCAACCACGATGTAGTTATGAAGTCTTGCGTGAGGCGGGTTAACCCGCGCGGGTTACGGGTATCCGCATGTTCGAGGCCGTGCGGGAATCCGCAGAGCTATGCGTACGGATGCGGGTGCGGGCGTTTTGAG
>JGI24022J15233_10006652_pt1 | contig 12563 bp, 9 predicted proteins | sample Ectturendosymbi2_FD_15233 | JGI IMG/M metagenome (IMG submission 15233)
CAGGGCCGTCGCCAGTGGGGGTGGAGGCCAGTGGTGCCCGCCCCCACCATTTGAAATTCGTAACCCCTATTTCATGTTTGGCTCCCCGATTACTGCATACATCCATTATTGTATTTAAAATATTTGGCCTCCTTTTGTGATACCCTGGCGACGTGCCTGGTGCGAACTGAATACTGTTAGTTTGATTTTAGTACGTGTAGGATAGTTAGAAAAGATTTCAGTTAATTCATCTGACATCATTAACTCGATTCATGATGTTGTTTGTGGTTTGCAAGTGTTGGGATTGGGAATGCAGGCAGAGTGTTAACAATTCGCTGCAGGGCGAGGGAAAGAAGATGTTCAAAAGGTTGGCAAATCAATGATAATAATAGCATTTGTTTTGCAGTTCATAAAAGCAGCAGTTTCACTGTAACTTAGTCTCAAAGATTAGCAATTGTATGCGAAGCATGTCGTGTTCGAAAAAACGAAAAATTCTTGATGAGGGGCAGATGTTTAACGACGAGTGGTGTTCAACAAAATGAAAGGTTTCTTTGCTTGATTTGCAGAAATGACATTGCTCTTCTGAAAAAAATTATAATCAAGTGGCACTACAACTCCAGGAATTCAGAACAATGCGAGGGCATTTTAGGTCAGTAGCGGGTGGATCAAGCCCATCAGTTGAAGGTGCTATTGCAGGGGCAACAGAAAATGATACCTCTTTACGAAAACGACTCTCAGTTTGGGACTGAATTGAGTTTCGAATTTAGTGACGCAATAGCAGAGAAAGGAAAAGCCTTCGGTGACGGCGAATTAACTTTGAAAAATGCTCTGATGTCCGGAAGTTTGCCAGTTAGCAAATTACGCTTTAACTTGAAACAATGTGCATGTGCTGTGAAGATGAGAGTTGCAGCTTTTGCTGCATTGCTTTTTTCGCTGCTTCCCGCGTCTACAACAACTTTGCATGATAGTGATGCTGTTTTGCGGTTGATTTGTAGTTGTAAGAACATACTAAAAATATAGTATAGCGCTTGTTTGTTGTCGCGAAAAGTAGTCAATAAGACTGTCAGAAATTTTGCTTCTGCAGATATGGTGACCTTACCATATGTCTCATCTAATTCACAGTTTTTCAATAAGTCTGTCACCGGCAAGTGGATAGTAGTTTCAAACAGAGAAAATTACACCATATACTCCATATCTGTTGAGTGACCACTTAATTTTCAAAGAAGGGAATGAATAAAGTTCAACCAATAAAAAATTATGCGGCCCGCGATAACTTTCCACAATTCGAAAGTGGCCCGCCAGTGAAAAAGGTTGCACATGCCTGCTCTAGATCTTATGATGAAGGCACACAGTTTTACTTTCACTAATGGAGCGCCTTTTATATTTAGAGAAACCGTGCCGAATTTCGTTTGCCAGCATGTCTGGAGGAAGAGGTTTACTTTGCAAGATTTATTGGAAGAAATAAAGAAAAGAAACAGTCCCACGGTATAGGTATGACAAGGTAATAGCGCATCCTGGTACAATCTACAAATAGCAAACTTAGCAACTGTGGCTTCAGCTAGAAAGAAACTAATTTTCTGAATCGCTCAAGAATGTTCTTATTTGCATAAAAAGAAATAAATTTCGGGAGCAGAAGAACCCTCATAGCTATCTTTCTGAAGAAACAATTAATATTAGTAGTTGTTGCAGGAATATCACGAGCAGCTGTTTTAACCAAGGTCCAGAATCACGAAGTGAACAAAACCCGTCACCACAGTTTGCAGTAAAACGTGAAATATGCGATTGAATGGTTGCTTGTATGGCCAATTTTACAAACTAAATACGCAGCTCTCATTTCACAAACATAGTGCAGTTGCTGAACGCCCTTCCTGCCAGTATTGTTCTGCCGCGTTAGAAATTTCCTGGCAATCATAGTCATATTTCTACTGTTCATGCATCCTAAACATACGTAGATCTGTAAAGTTTTAACGCAACAACATCACAAAAGAGGTTGGGGCTTTTGAGAGCAATGCCTTTTCTTACAACTTGGTTTTTGCTTGTCATACCCATGTATTTGTTTCATCATCACTTGGTTAGTACACTATGCAGAGTCCATAGCTCGCATTACCATTTACATAAACTTCAAGAAAGTAGATCTCAGAAATAAAACACTTTGGTTTTGAGGGAATCAAAATACGTTTACTAAAACCGAACAACACACTTGTTTAAGTCCCAAATTTTGACGTAAGTTGAAGCGGCGCAGTAAAGATGCTTTGAGTCAGGGCTCAACTTCACGTCGTTTATCTGGAATTCGTTTTCCGGCATCTTGTTTGTGCGCTGCAAGTTGCCCATGAAACCGCTGGGCATGTGGTGGGCGCCAGACGTGCTGCACGAACACAAGAAACTTTGTAAATAATTTGAAGGCTGCATAGTGCATTTACACTCGTTGCATATGAAGTCAACGTACCAAGGCACGAAACAGAAACAGCTTCACAATGAATTTCTTGTTTGCAAACCTTCACCTAGCACAGAGCTTCCCAACCAGTGTGCGGCGAAACAGTCCAAGGCGTGCCGCGAAATTTTCAAAACTGGTAACGACTTTGTTGAACTTATTGTAAACGACTCTTGCAGTAACTTTCGTATTAGTCACATTTCTGTCACTATCTTTGGTGTGCCGCGTGAAGAAAACCGAGTTGCAAAGTGTGCCAAAAGTGGTTGGGAAGCACTGCCGTAGGAACATCCAAATCTGCAACACGGTCAAAGAAGCACACCGACTAAAACAACTTGCTACTAAAACCAAACAAGCTTTAATGTCTGTGGACTAACCTTGCATCAAAAGCGGCAATTTGGATTGACAAAAGCAAGCTCAGACAGCACAAGTTTAGGTCAAGCAGCCAATTACCTGAGAACACGAATACACTTCGCTCTGCTGCGGATGTCCCAGATTTTAATGTAACACAAAGAAACACTGTAGACAAGTCCAGTGTGCGGGCAGTGACGAACAATCTGAAAAACGACATATCTTTGTCTGGAGCAGCTGCGGTCCACTGACACGTCACAGCAGGAACAAGCCACGGGACGTCAGAAATGACAACGAGCTCTTGTACCCAGGGCATCTGCCACACTCGCACGTTAAAACATTTTTCCAATCGCGCTAAAAATTTAACTTTCAAAGCTAGTTCTTCCTTTTATCAGAAGACAGAACAACAATTGCTTACGTTGACATTGTTGGGATGTCCGTCGAGCGACATTATCTCTTGCCCGGTCACCAGATTCCACACTTTCACCGACCGATCTGCGAACAATGAAGGAATTAACATGTCCTTGCTTTTTGCGCACATGTCCATGCGCAAAAAACAAGACCCATTGTAGGCTAAAAACTGACACGTACGTTAATTAACCGCGATAATGAAATTGGAAATAGAAATCAGTGAAGTAACCGTTCGGAAACGTCTCCCAATGACGCTTAAGTTGCTGTAATAGGCAAGCTGAATTTTCCCACTTAGCAGCTACTTGCTCCTATAGGCAGACGAAGACAAGGCGTTGTTGTATCAACGCTCCTTGAGTGGTGAGCATCGTTACGTGGACAACTTCTGTTCATTTTTTTATAGGAAAAAACTCACCTTTGGATGCAGAGAAGAGCAGATGATCTGTCGCCTGTACGGAGAGGACAGGTTTGTGGTGACCTTCGGCGACCTGAACGCAAATCAGAGGCGCCGAGCGAGGGGTGGGCGTTTTTGACGTGTATGGATGCATTCTCCCCCTTCAGAAGTGCGCACGATTAAAAAACGTAGTTAATCCAACAATTGCAGCATCAACGACAAGTGATCAACAACGCACATCAACGGGAACAACAAAAACACCAGCAAGATGCAAGATTCCAACAACATATCAGCGAAGTGCGACACATCGTTCGGTTCTCCACCGTGGTATGGATGATACATTGTATCGGAAATTTCAGTTTTTAATGCAGTAGTTCTATACCGATGAATTTAAAGCCAATACAAGAACACTAACGTCTCGGTTAAGTGGCGAACAGATGCTGCAAAGCATGTTTAGAATTCCAACGTGCATCTGTGATTTTTGGGTGGCTTTAAAATCGAAATGATCCTCGAGAACAATGCCGCGTCAAGAAACTTATCAACTTCGTTCTACTCTAAGAGATAAAAAGGTTTCAACAACCGTTTATGCTCTTTTTGAGAAAAGCTGGTCAACACGATTTTCGGGATGAAAAGTAAGCAGCCATGCGAACCACCACTTGACAAGGTCACGGTAAAATTTTAAGAAACCAAGCATAGATTTTGGCAGCAACCACACGTGGCGGCTTATTACAACATCAACAAAATCTAACTTCATATCGTTCAACTTGATACAAAACAACTCTTTCGTGCAGGTTTAACCAGTTGGTGGAAAACCTGCTTTGCACCGTCGCTCTGGTTTACATCAGGACAAACACGAAGCGCAGATTTTCTAAGACACGCGGCTTGACGTCTTCTTTCAACCCTTTACGGACCGCTAGAGGATTTTCAGACCGACAGAGCTAGGAGTTTTTCAAGCCCTCTAAAGAAGCAAAAAGTCTCCTAGCATCGATCTAAAAAGATCAGAGCACTTGCGAGTTTGATTTTGTGGTGTGACGTCACGACTATGTGGGGTCAGGAAAGTTTGATGACGTTATCACGACCTGAGAAAAAATTCACATGACAATTTACTTGTTTTTTCATATGCAATAAACTACACGAAAACCCGCATCTTTAGAGCCCTTGATTCGTAATCTAGCGTTGTAGTTGGCAAGCTATGGCCAAAAAACGAAACTTAAATCAATCCAATTAGGGCGTACATAACTTTCTTTATTATTCATTATTTCACTAGACTCCGATAATAGGAATGAAGTTAATAACTGAATAAGTGAAACAAAAGTAAGTATATTAGTCGCAGGCAACATCAAAGCTAGACATTTTTTGAAGGTGGAGATACAAACGCAATTTCCACGAAAAGTGTTTTAAACTTGTTGCTTTGAAGTCATAAACAGCTGCACTCAGCAGTGCCACACTACTATAGTAAGCTGCACCAACTGCACAAACAAACAAGCAAACATGAACGTAATGCAAGAATATGCACAAGCGTGTTTTCGTAATTGAGACCATAAAATAGGACAGGGTTTCCTAGCCTTAACTGCGCAATGTTTCATATTGCTACTATCCGCAAATAAAGGCCTGAATGTGGTGACCATGATTATTTTTCATTGAATATACGTGAACCTTGCACTCTGTGTTAGAAAACTGAAGCAACCCGCACTGCTAAATTTTCACCACTCAATAGCGCAGGGTACTGCTACATAAGGCTAACCAGCAAACGAGTCAAGCGCCAAACACTTAATGCGTGTTTTAAAACAGATCATATCCTTTTCGCACAAAACTGGAATTCGTGTTTATATTATGTTCACTGAATGCTAAGCTTCAATGTAAAGTTACGCATCAATGAAGCCGACCAATGACAACAGTCCAGACATGCAGTTGTCATTCACGTCACACTCAAATTACCTTAAGCCAGGAATGAACGACACTGTGCAGTCACTAAAACTGTAAATATTGAAAGTAAAAGATCAAACTAGAAATTTAGCGGAAGTTCAAAGAAACGCACAAAACAGAAAAAGATTTTTACGTGCACGCACGCCACTCACACGCGGTGTAACAACCACAAAATATCTTAAAACATTCCACAAGTGAAAGCACAAAATGTTTGGTTACGAACGATGGGTCATGTCGCTGGCAACGTCATAAGACTTACTTATAACGCGGAGAACTAACGGCGAAAGTGGTTAGCCTCGAAAACACGTTGGTCGATTGGCTGGACCTGCTGGTGCTGAGGGGGGAACCGGGAGGGGGATCGGAAGCAACAGAGCTCATCGTTCTGAACAAGACATGTGAAAGTAAGGAAAAGCACGAAGAAACTTCCAGAGCAAGCATTCACGTCACGAACGATGCAACAACGAAACGAAACATCAGGCAATGCGTGACGCGCGGTAAGTTGCATAGGATGGTCGCTAGTACGATCAGGGCCATTTGACGTTGTCGCAATTGGCAAAAACATTTTAATGAGTTGCTTCATTGCTTGCCGTTGATTTCGCTTGTTCGTTCATTATATCAAGCTAATTTGTGGTTTTCAGAACACTACAATCAAAAAACGTTTGGACAAAGTTGTAATTACTTTCACGACAAAGCTGCTGACGGCCATTCACTGAATGTCCACTCGAGCTCACTTTTGCTATTGCGTTTTTTTCCCTGAGGCAACTAGTGCGGGATTCAATACTGTGAAAAAAACGGTGAACTGATCCATGATCAAATACACGGGAAAATTGTCATCGATTCACTTTTCAAGACGACTTACGTTTCGCTTGGGCTTGATATTTTTTCTTCAGCAGAAGGTTGAACATCGACATCAAGCGCATATGTTCCAAGTCGCTTTTTCTGAACTACCTCATCGTCCTGCACAGAATGCAAACAAACAACCGGTAAAATCGCCATCGAACGCAACAAGAATCGGGACCAACAAATAGACTTAACTCTTTTTCGCTTTCTCACTTGCAAAATACTTTTTTTAAGTTTCATCAAGAGAACAGTTACTGAAAAAAAATAGTTGCAGCGACTGGGAAAAGATAGCTGCAGAACTAGTGTTCCACGATCCACAGAAATGCCAAGCGACTAAACGAAACAGAAGCAATAGCAGCTTACATTCATTCCATGCAGCGCATTGCTTCCGACAGTCTCATTTGTGATGGTATCGTTCAGCGATTGCCTGTTCTCAGGAGTCGACATGCCGGGCGTGGGCACGCCATCCACCATGATCGCCTCTTCGTGAATAGGAGCTTTTATTCGCAAGTGAAGGTTCTGTATGGGACTGGCCATGCCGTGAAGCAGCTCCTGAGCAAAAATGGCGACACGCGCTTGTTCAACCATTAAACATGTTCACACAGTAAGCACAGGAGTAACATCGCACAACTCATCGTGTTGCGGCGACTAGAGCATGCAACAAGGAATGATCTCGAACAATGTCATCGCGTTTGTGTATCGCGCATTTATTGTGTGCTGTATAATCTTATTGAAAAATGTGCCCTTAGTACATTTGGAAAAGTTAACCCAAGCAGATTGCTCGGGATTATATATACTGTAATTGCCACGAACTCGCAGCTCCCTTACGACACAATACTTGAAATCACCAGGCACCTCACAATGCGAAATAGGTGGGTGCCAGTGCCTTTGCCATAATTATCAGTTATAGCATTGGGCAAGTGTGAGTTTAGCGTAATGATAGAAACCAAAACGCCAGCGAAATGAGAAAAACAGCGAGTTTTGCAAATCACATTAGATCAGGCAAGCTTTCACACCGATGAAAAAATTATTCAAATTACAACAGTTCAACAACTTCCTAATATTTTACATATTACCACAGACCTTGGGTGAAACTGTCTGAACTGATTTTTTTGACAAGCATCAGTCGGAGATGCAGTAAAAAGTTCAAAAGTCACGATAATCTCGAGCAAAAGCTAGACCAAAAGATTAAAAGTCACGTGTATTTTTCATTTTCCTCAACGTTTGTTTTCAACATCAGCCCCATTAACAACCGAGCAAAATGTGTAATGTGCAAAACAAATTATTGACAACATTGCAATCAGGAGCGACTCCAAGTCAGCAGCAGCATCAATCGGGCTCATCACGCGATTTGTACTGACTAAACGCAACCGTTCGAGGCTTGCGTCACTGAAATTTCCATTCGATCTCATTCAGGCTGGCACTATCGTTGCTTTGTGACGTTCGTTACGTAACAATGAATGAGAAGTTATCATGAGAACTCGTCCAATGTTACGCAACACACGTCACACAGCAATGATAACGCCAGCTGGTCCTCTGCGTACTACAAGCTCATTCATATTAGCCCGAATTACTGGACAGTTTATCGGTCGTTTGAAATTTTTCTCGAATGGGAGCTGTCCACGGATTGGAATTCAAATACAATGTTGTCTGCAAATCCATTACTTCAAAAAACAATTAATCTGATATGAATTATATTTAGAAAACACTTCATTGCAGATGGCAGCTCGGGCTCTAACGGATGAGCCCAAGAAAGCGCGAGCGAAATAAATAGAGAGAACGCCTATTGTGAATGATATTTTATGATTCAGGTCACCTGCAAAATGAACGCGAAAGGTCAGACATGGAACGAAAATATATGGAACAGTGACAAGGCCCAATGAAAAAAGCCCGAGTTAACAACTGTAAAGCAAGCTCGCGTTCTACAATGTAAAACGTAATCGAAGACTCCGGCTGAGCCCGAGTCACCACTGATCGTAATAATTATTACTACGTTGGATTATAATCCTTCAGAAAAAGAAATTATAAGAAGAAGTCGCTTGAGGCACAGCAATAACTTAAAGTCCAGCTAGCTGCCAAGGCCAGCATGCACCTGCTTCACACTCAACACAAGTGGAGTTCTATTACGATGGCGCATCGGTTCTTGCCAGAATACTGACAAGACCATAAAACATAATGCACGCACAATTATAACTTCCAATCAGAAACAGGATTCTTATCAGTCTATTGCAAGTAATAATCTACTTTGGTGTGTGTGTGCGCGTGTGATAAGTAAGTGTGCACACAATGCGTTTAACGTTTTCAACTTTGCCAAGATTGAAATATGCAAGTAGGTACCGTTCACTGTTGGCCAAACGACGGGTTTAGTGGCGCAGAGAGTATGGAGCAATACAGTTCTGCACAATCACATCTGACTTCCTGAACAAACAACTTATTCAGCTTGGCAAAAATCGGGCTCAACTGTTCCAGCAGCTTCAGCGAAAAAAACAGCATTTGTTGGTACCTGAGGTGTAGCAGTCCGCCGTCTCGCTTTCAGCTCCTTCGGCTTCGAGTCTTCCCTGCCATCAGCGGCGTCGTGTCCCAGCGTTGCGAGCGCAGACGTCGGTAAAGCCTCGAAGCTGTGATCTTGGCGATCGGGAGAAGAATCGCGAGAGCTCAAACTACTGGTGTCACTGCTGTTGCCTGGTGATGAAAACAAACATTTATGCCTTGTGCTGTAAACAGACGTTGGGTTAACAAATAAGCTAGATCAGGAACTACAATGAAACAGACAGTGCGCAGAGTTTTTTTTTTAACCACCAGGGAAATAATTACAATGAGCTTCGTGATGCGCAGTTAAAAAACACGTCGAGGTCTCACACGTCCAGGTAAGTCTCTCTAATGAAGCAGACATCCAGCCGTACCTTTCATATATTCACTTAGGCAATCAATAAGACTAGCGTCAAGGTTTGGCTTCTCTTCAAGCATGTACCGCATTATGTCGTGAGCTTGTTTAGCAGATTGCTGACTTTCGCTTAGTTTCGACTGCAGGTCTTCCAACTGCGGTGAAAAAATAGCCGTGCACAAAAACAACATAATTTCACATTTCGCGACGAAACAACATCCAAGTCGCGAATCTACATACAGTATTACCAAGGATTAACATCCTAAGTCTTGCTTTCGAATTAGACGCGATAAGCAAAATCAATGTTTCATAATTTCGTTATGTCACGAACAAGACACGTGCACTACGATTCTCGCAGCTATTTCTTAACAGCAAAGTCAATATTACGTTACAGCGTCAAACAGACAAGGTAAGCAAATTATACGCCAAGGTCCCTGCTAAAACAAGGATCCAAGTGAAAGTCTTCTATGCAACACCGTAATTCTGTAGCAAAGCATACACAGTTGACGATCGTCTCAACTTTGAATAAACCTTTATTTACTTGGAGCAATTAAGAAAATATCTTTATATCACATTATAGAAGTATTTGTTTTCATTTGATTTTCAACTATTTAAGAAACGAAATTTTTTTCACTGTCTACTTGAAGAGGTACAGATGCGTACATAGTTTCTTCTCAACGAATCAAAAACTATTTTATCTTTCATCGATATGAACAGATTAATAGAAAAATTGTTTTCGAACTTGTCGCAAGATCTCTGACAAATTATCTCAATCGTCGCTGGGACCGGGTAGTTTCTCGTAAATTCATCCAACTTTTTCTCCGTAACCATAGATTGGACGAAACCATTAACTGATCCTCCCTTCTTTGCCTTACCTTGCTTTGGGACTGAACAGTGACAGCAGATTTGTTTATCGCCATAGCAAGCAAGTTTTCCAGCATGTACCTCGCTTCGTTCACGGAACACGTCTGAATAACACCAGTCACCATACCGTTGTCTTCCATCGACTCCTCAACCTGCGGGCGACATGACAAATAGAGCTTAACCAATCGAATCTCGGCGTGCTGACCTTTGAGGATGGACCAAACTAACCTGCATTATTTCCATCTGACATTCTTGAATTTGTTCATTAACGTAGTCGATGTTTTCTTGAAGCGTATCTTCCTCGTCTTTTAACTGATGGCACACAGCCAAGCTCTGTTGAGCAAAATAAGTAACAAGCTCCACCCCCGAGTGGACAGGTCAAAACGATCTTTAGTGTCATGGTGTATACTGTATACTGACCTCTCCCTTCACAGCCGCCCTGGTGCGCTTTCGATGCAACAGCTCGATGTCGCGTTTCAAGCGTTCCCGGTCTTTGATGAACCTTTCCATTTGTTTCTCGATCCGAGCGATCGTTTCTCTTTGCAGCACGACTTCGTCGACCTGAGCAACAGCAAAGGTTTGCAAAAACGAAGCAGCACTGCGGTGCGTCTATTATTGTCCTCGGGCCTGCACTTCATTTACCTTTTTCTGAACAGTTTTCCATTTAACCCGAGCGGTGCGTGACGAGAATTCGCTCGAAAGTTTGCGATCACGTTTGGTGTTGCTGTTCGATTCCTGAACACAAAGCAGAATCGCTCAAGGAATTTAGGACAAGACATATTTTTTTGAGAATGCCCACATCAGAAATTAGAAGCAAGCAGTAACATAACCTGGCTTTTTCATACGTAAACCTAAATATCCCACTTGCGTTATTATTTCAGATAGACACAGAAAAAGTCTTACCTGCGGAGAGGAAGAAGTTGACGCTTTGTCCACCACAAAAGTTGCGTCCAGAGGAGCTGAAAGAAGCAACACGCCAACTATTTGCTCTGCAACACTCTCAGCAGTACGGGATAGTTATAGGAAAGAGAAAGCGCAACGTGAGAAATCAGCCATTCAAAAACCACAGGTCACTGAAGGATGAGACTACCTTACGCTATTCAATCAATCCCTATTGATAACAAAATGTCGGCAACTGTTACCGTATAACTAGCACTAATAAAGCTTTTCTAATTGCAGTAAATGTTATTAAGTGATTGCAAAAACCGAACATTAAAAAAACTAACTTAACATCATGCAGGTTAAAACTAGGAGTTCCCTCACGTAAGTCTTAGGAAAAGACATGCAAAATGTTGATTACCACGAAAATATTCCTGACGACGACAGAACTACACCGAACACGTTGCTACAACCTAGTGGGAACTCCGCCGCACAGCGGCAGTTTTCGAACGCATCAGCAACAGAACGCATTTATGCAAACTGTACTGGCAAAGCCTTGCAGGATTGTCATCGACCTTCAAACCAGTGATCTAGAAGAAACTGAAAGAACTTGGCGCGTTTCAGTACTACTTCCAAATCGTGACTAGTAAATAATGAAACAAAGTAAATCGAGTTTTAGTACTCTGGTTAACGTGTTTGGCGGCTTTCTGTTGCTGCTGATGACGCTTCCCAAACGATCCTGATATAGGTTTGAGCTGCCGACGCAGCAGGACGACCTCCTCTTGCTTGCGTTTCATCAGCATGTCTTTCTTCTTGCTTTGGGTCTCGAGGCTTTGAAGCTTGTTCTGCAAAAAGGCGTCGAACAAACATCAAAAAGTGAACATAACAGTGCATGAACAGCACACATACAACACCAGAAAACAGACGTACAATATTTACGGTGACATCTAACATTTGTATACCAGACACACACAACAGGAAAAACACGAACCGCTTTTTGCCGGTACTCTCTTTTCAGTCTCATGATTTCTCTCATTTGTTTAGATTCGTGCGTTTTGTTTCTCTTCTGCTCGTCTTTCATTTGACGCAACAAACGAACCTGCAATTCGAAAACGTAACTGTCTGTCTCACCACATTTTCTGCCTAGAAATCCGAGAATAGACGAACACACGTTGGTACACACCGATTTGTCACACAAATTTTACGAAAAGCAGCACCTTGGCCTTTTTCATTTGGTCGAGTTCTTGTCTGAGAGCTCTCAGCTGATTCATGTGCCTCGATTGTTCGCGCACCAAGCGATCGTGGCTGCGCTTTGCTTCCTGAATGACCAAGACATTGACAATGGTTTAAAATAAAAACGAAAGAACTTTTTGAACCACGGTTGAAGAATAACATCAAATATCATCTTCTCAACCAAGTCAAAGTGGATACGATCGATCGATTTTGTAAGTAATGACCGTCCAAGTTATTGGCTGGATAACAAAACCTTTAAAATATATTTCCACTGCGTGGTGAGCAGGCCCGTAACCAGCTTGGGACACCGGGAGGGGCAAATAGTTTTCCGAGAGGTGCCCAAATGTTTTGAACTATGTCCATTTTTCCAGGGGGGG
>JGI24022J15233_10006653_pt1 | contig 12562 bp, 9 predicted proteins | sample Ectturendosymbi2_FD_15233 | JGI IMG/M metagenome (IMG submission 15233)
TTCCCCATGTCGGGGCCCTGGTTGAAAGGTCTTCTTTTTGCTGTGGGCTTGCCTGCATATCATTCAAGTGACTGGAGATTTTTAGTGATAGCGAAAAAAGAAGCTTAAATGTGTCTTGCTTCATAATTGTAACGGTATGGATCTATCCCGGACACTGTCATCCTGAAGGAGAACTGCGCAATCATCAAGGTTGTGTTTAAAAGATTGAAATATTGCGACCACTAATCGTACTGAACTGCATGGATTTGAAAATGGTGAATTTCCCATCGGGACAAGGAGGTCATATCAAATATCCCTGTTTTTCATGCTACTGGAACAGTAGAAACAGTTTTGGCTACATAAGCTCAATATGTTCTGGTCTTAGCTATGAGAAGATAAACGCAAGGATGTTTGATGGGCCTCAAAGCACAACCGTGTTGAATGACCACAACGTCGTGACTGCAATGACCGCGGTTGAGACTCGAGTTAGAATGCGTTTGCTAGTGTCGTGCATAACTTCCTTGGCAATAAGAAAGCTGACAATTACAGACGACGGAGGAGCTTCTCATCCTGCAAAAACTAGGGAGTAGGATGAGCATTAAGGTGCATTATCTTCACAGCCTCCTTAGCGACTTCCCCGAGAGAAGTTTGGCGACGTGAGTTTGGAGCAGGGTGAGCATTTACATCAGGATATCAAAGTGATGGAAGAACGCTACCACGGTCGATGGAAATGCAACATGATGGCAGATTACTGCTGGAGTGTAGTGAAAGATGTTCCAAATGCAGTTCATACGAGATCAGCGACAAAAAGAAAATTTATGTCACAAAGTGATTGTTTTTAGACCGCGATATGATTTTTGCAATACCACTGATATTTTTAAAGTAACAGTGTTACCATTTCATGCATTTTACGTGATTTTTCTATGGGTATCTGCAAATTTAGTTTGGTGAGGAAGTTACAAAACTAGAAAAAGTTTATCCTACAGATTGTATTTTTTCCGTTTGTTTCAACTATTTAGTGTCTGTATTCTATAGTCAGTAATTCTCAAAAAGGATGAAAGCATATGAATAGTTTTGGAAATGCGTTGTTGGAGTTACTGTTACTAATTGCTAACATTATTCCATGTCTCTATATATGGGTACTTAGAAAGCAATGTAAAATTTTAAACTTGTTTAGATGTCATATCTGAAAAATGTGACATGATTAGCAAAATATAACACCAGATTCGTGTTCAGCGCACCCAACAAAATCCTTCGAAAAGTTCCATGTAAGAACAGTCGTGTTGACCAGAGTCAGATAAACATCCATTACTAAAATGCCTTCAGAAAACAGAAGCTCTGTTTACAATTTTTTAATGTAGTTGTGTAGAACTTAAACATCACAGGTAGTTCTGAACTTTCGCGTTTTGTGCTTCCANTGATTTAACTATAGAAAAACTAAAAACAAAATAAACTCAAGTAGGTAAAATCATTTCTGCCTTAATTAATGCTAGGCAATAAACTGCAGGTAAACATGTTGCTCTGGAGACCAATCTGCAAACAAAACTAACAATTTTCGTTTACAGTGGCCTCCAACACGAATAATTGCAAGTACATCAACAAAAATTTGATAAAAAAATTGCATTCCCGTGCGCGTAAAAGAGCAAGCAAAGGTAAACACAGTTTGGGAAAATATGAAAGAAGTTATTGAGTTAGGTGAAGTGCAACAGACTCTAACGCAACTACCGCGTTTCTACAAAATCCAAGACAAAATGGCAACCTTGGAGTTTTGCCAAAATGCAAGTAGAAATGATCCATGCACACGAGAGAAATTCTTACCGTATTTCGGGACGACGCATAGGAATGGACAGAGGTAAAAAGTGAAGCTGTTTGTAACTCCAAGTGCTTGGATTGCAATAAAACCATAATCGCAACAGAAGCAGGTTTCTCGCACTCCAGGTGAGATGCAGTTGAACGCATGAGCGCATGCGCTTCCCAGAAATGTGAAGGATGTTCCTGCATTACAATCAGAGAAATAAGATTTTTCGCCAGCAACAACTGGCTGAAATTCAGAAGTGCACGAAGATTTGTAGCTTGTTTTTGTTGAAGCAAACTTAGCTTTTTCATACTTATGATAATGCAGGACACGTTATATTTATTTTGAAAAGGAACTCCGTGGGGTTGATTTCTTGTTGGAAGTTTAGTACGACATTTTTGAGGATAAAGCTTATTCCTGTTGATGTAGCGTCCAAAAAAGTAGTCGTTGAGACGACAAACATTTGCTTGCATGAAACTTTCTTTGCATTTTTATTTGTTATAATTTAATGTTTCAAGCTGATTTAATTAACATACTGTTAGGTGCTACATGTTTTAAAATACAAGAGTGCTAGTTGACACAGCGATGCAATTTCTACCCTATAATTTTTAGTAACCGTATGGAGAAGCTTGCAAATATTAATGAAACAAAAAAATAAGTGACTAATCACCTCTAACTTATTTTTTANCTGTATCTGATGTAAATCGCCAGTGAAAGGCTCTAAGCAATAAACGTTTTNTTTTGTCGAAGATACGTGGGCGGATAGGCATTTAGCACCATCATGAAGCACAAAATTGCTATTTTGCTTTANTACATGTTTTTGATACTGTGCTTACTATTGCACTTACCGAATACGAAGAACCAATACGGCCACAGCAAGGAATCGGCGTAACTTCGGTCACCAACATTCTCAAGCATAAAACTCCAAAATCGCCACGTTAATATCAATCCTGGTATAGCGTGCGTCCAGAAGTTGAAAGTTTCATTTGTAGGATGAAAGACGCTAAAATAAATTGCGCATGAGATCAAATTAACTTTGTTATCCTGTGAAAAAGCACTCCGACTTTGTATCGTATAATCTTCTGATACAATAATAAATCGCAGGAGGTTGTACAGCTTCACAGAGATTTGGTGGGAACCTGTTTTCAAGCAGGCAATTGTCATAATCTTGGCTTTTTTACTGGGCATATATGCCAAAATTGAAAATTTGGGTATATTTTGAAAGTGCTTGGCATACAAATTTTTGATTTGGTATACATGAAATATTTGGTACATTTTTTCGGGGGTTTAGTTGAGTCTTCATAAACCAAATTCTTTGTTATATTACAAAGGGTAAACAGAGAAACCACATACGAGTACAGTAGTGGTGTTGACGCTATATAGTAAAGGTTCGGTGATTTTACTTGATATGGGAGTAAGAGTGGAGTTTGGGTAAGCCGAGAACGAGGTTGGAAGAGACCTGAGTTCTGAAAAAAAACTGAACTTAACTCTAGGTGTGCGTTTTCAGTCAACCAATGTCATCCAAAAGTTATTAAGCTGCATATGAGAGTGGCAGAAGATTTAGAGAAGAGTGGCTGATAGATTTTGCATCACTTGCAAAGCAGGATTCTACTTGTGCTCTGTCTCCCTTCTGCAAACTGTGCAAAAAGAAAATTGCAACCCGCAAAGCAGCTAGTATACAGCACAGTAATACGGTGGACCTTAAAAGAAATGAAAATGCAGTTGTAGGTGTTGGAAGGTTACATTTACCAGTGGTTAATAAATCTGTCACTGCTGAAGTTAAAGAAAACAGAAATTGAGCTTGCAGCTTTAACTTTATGATGCCACTGCTCAACAACAACTACTGATCATCTAACTGAGTGAAGTAGTAAAAAAGCATACAAAAACAGCATTATATTTTAAAACTCCAAGTGCTTGAATTGCAATGTTACAGATAAGTTCGGTTTATTTATAGACTAGCTTGGTTACATCCGTTGTAAGAGTTGGCAACCCTGGTTCCAAATTCATTTACAACTAGGCAGTCAAACAAGGTCCATCTTAAAACGACCACCAAGAGCTTACATAAAATCTAGTGGCAGCCAGCAATATCTCTGGAACCGGGTGATAGAAATGAACAAAACCTTGTACGCAAACGTAGTTACAACATCAATTTTCACATTAAAAGAAAAAACTGGACTGTTTCAGCTTTAGCAAACCTCAAACCGATTGCTACGTTAAAATGCGTGATGTATACAAAAATGTATTACGTGTAGTCTGTCAATCCTCGCGAACCGTTTTTGAAGAAGTATTAGAACAAATGTCTCACAGAAAACGGTAGAAATTTTGTTTCGGATTCCCATCTCTCAAAAACACTAATACCTTACCCTTATTTTGCCAACAACTTACAAGTGGTACAAAGTAAGGAGGAATAGCGGGAAAAACCGCATTTCACGAACACTGTCAATCTCAAACAAAAGGATACCTGCGAGTGTTTCTCAAGGTAATTAAATTCTCCGGACGCTTGAGCTTTGAGGCTTAACGTGACGGGCGGCAAGATCTAACTTGACGAAAAATTGCTGTTGCTAAGTTGCTGCAATCACTATTAACACTATAATTAACACAATGACGCATGTCTGACAAATTACCAGTTTAAAGAATGAAAATTGTTTCAAGATCAGTAAAATGGATCCAGTTACTTGAGAGCTCGTCGGAGTTCAAATTACAACTTTCTTTAGAGATTGATTGATTCGACAGAAAGGAACCCAGACAGCCAAAGGGGCGTAGCGTCAGTGAATGCAAGTGCATGCCATGCTTTCAGTGAATAAAACTGAATCACTTCGAAACTTGAAATGAAGTTTTAAATCAAAAACACACAGAAAAATAAAAAACAAAAACTTCTCGCAAATCTTCGTTGTCAAAGTTTTTTGCAATTTAAGTTAGTTCCCTTAACAGAGGTTTTCAAACGTTTTTAGGTTTGCTATTGAATTCCGTAAAAAAAATTGGGTAAACACGCATGCGGAACGGGAAACACCCATGCAAAATCTGCGATTGAATGCGTGTTTCCAAAAAAATTTTCAAAACTAATTAAGTTTTTGTTAAAAATGCGCAAAGGTTTTGAAGCTGAGCAACCTTTTTTGCTAGTATGTAGTAGTACAAAATTAGTTCTATTCAAAAGTGTTTATTTATTAGCGAAATTTTTTGTTTTTGGATACCGGTAAATTTACTTTTCGTAAGCACTGCAAAATTGCTATTGGAATCAAGGCATGCAATTTTCAATTTTGCTTTCGCTTCGGTGACGCACTGGTGCCACGCCTAGTGATTTTTCACTAGAACTAGTGATTTTTAGAGTGATCCAGTGATTTTTTACTGCAATCTAGTGATTTTTTGCAAAGTATGGTTGCTTTTTTCTAACTTTTCAGCCCTTTTAACCCGTTAACAATTGATTACGTGAATCGTTGTTTAAATATTTGCACCAAAAAGTACGAAAAAGTGTTTCTAATTTCTATTTCTTATTGTTCTCACGCCCGTGCTCTTTACTGCTGCAATGTTGGCCATGACGGCACTTTCATTTCCTTGCAGGAACACTGCAGTGGAAATAATTAATGAAATGGTAGGTTGACTTGATTGGTCTAAAATACTCCGTGAGTGGTGTCGTTTTCAGCTCTTGAAAACAGCTTGAAGATTGTTGGTATTATATTTTCCAGGTTTCAGAACATCTATGTTAAGAAAATTGCAAATGATGTAAAGGTTTTTGGGTGATAAAGTAAATAATCAATTCATTTCCAACGAAACTGCGAATTTCGACGCAAAAATTTTAAATCTAGTGATTTTTTTTCTAATCTAGTGAATTATTTTTGTTAATCTAGTGATTTTTGCAGAGAAGCCTGTGGCAGCACTGGTGTGACGCAACCGACATGGAGACCTGAATGACTAGTCACATGACCTGCTGTAGCTCTGTGTTGAAATTTGCAGACGCAGACTACAGAGAAGGAGCAATTTGTAAAGTTTGCGTTTCAACTTGCAGGTATATCATATTAGAACAAAAATGGGAGCTATGGTGGGAAGTAGCTGTTGGGATGGCGTAGCAATTAGGCAAGTTTTAGCCCAACAACCTAGTAGATTACCTCTTCCGTTTGCACGCACTTGGGCCCCAAGTGCGTATAAACAGAAGCTAGGTAGTCTACTAGGTGCAGATATTAGGCCAACACCAGACTTGAAGCTGGTAGGCTAAAGCCAAACAATGGTTTTCTAAGGAAATTCAACCCAAACCTGTACGACAAATTCAACTGATTAGTTCCATTGCTGGCCGTGTCTGCTTTTATCCAACAAAGATACAGTAGTTNAGNCTGGGGATCAGCACAATGAGGGTCGATGTGAATAACTTGAATCCTAGGCTACAGGTGCTGGATGCCNTGATACCACTTATTCACACTTGACAGCTTCTGTAGCGCAACACATTTGGTCAAACCACCATTAATATGTTGCTGGACAACCAAAAAGTACAATATTGGACTTAGAAAAAATTCTTTGACCATAGGTTACTGTACGCCTACGTCCTAAGTGCCTATTTTAGGCACTTTGTCTAAAAAACTTGCTTGCCAAAGTATGAGAACTGACTGTTGATATTTCCCCAGATGTGCGCCATAGGTATGGAAATTATGTATTTTTACATCTTCTGTTTCCTACGTTTTGTGCAGTTTAGCCCTGAAGTAAGTGCTACAGTGAATCCAGTAGCCTAACTGCCGAGCCAAGTCACAAAAGTCATGCATTGCAGTAATGCAGCAGTTAATAAGTCTTTCCACCTTTGGCCTAACATGTTTGGTGTTATGAGATTTCAACCATTCAAGGTGTGCAAATGTAAGTTCATAAGTACTGTTATTTGTGTTGTTAGCCTGTCATATGCACATATAAATCTGAATTGTTTGTGATGTTTGTGTGTTTTGTATACTTCTCATGTTTTGATCTCCTCATGGTGAACGTTGCTGTGTGAACAATTTGTGTTTTTATGAAGAAAATATTCATTTCCATTTATTCCGTTTAGCTAGCTTGACAAGGGCTGTGGTTAATACTTCTTGGCAACTTTCTGTTCTAGAAATTTGGTTACTTAGATTTTGGCTGTTTCATCGTGGTGGTGTCAGTGCCAAGGTACACCTAGATTTAGTCACAATATACTTAAGATACTTAAGACTTGGTTAGTGATCCACCAAACCTCCAGAACTGCAGTTAAAAATATGGTTACTTATCTTCTGCTTGAATGTGCGATTGTCAAGTGAATCACATGATAAGGATCTTTTTAAAGTCCAAGTGAACTTCATGGCATTGCCATGTCAAAAAAACATTGGTGCATGTATTGCTGAAATTCTGAAAGACAAAGCATCGTGTTTGAATCACAATTATTTGGATTGGAAGCTTTTGCAAACAGATCGTGCCGACGTTAACTGAGCACGTAGACGTCATCGAGACGCAAACCAAAAATTGCATGCGTAGTCAAATCGCCCACGCTGCGGGGCGCCTGCCATGTGCAGATCAGCAATCAGGCAACTCAACAACCAGTGGGTTCGATGCAAGCACCGAAGCTTTGTTCTTTCGTTTGTTAACTGACAACTTGAGCTGCAACCGCCCAAAGAAATGAACTGCTTTTTACAGTAGGCCGCAATATTCGCTATTACTCTTTCATGAAGTGCGTTCTTCTACAAAAAGTTGCCTTCAAAACAATTTGCTAAAAATGCTACAACTTCACCTATCTCCTAAAACCACATCCTTGTTTCGAGGACCGCGAGGAGTGTTTCGAGGGTCACATTTACACAATCAATAGAGCTAATGGTTGGAGCATACTGAAGAGAGAGACCACTAAGTTTAACCAACCAACAGAATCGATTTGAAACTTGTTTGAAATGATTACATCTCTCAAAGTCTTCTTTCCAACCCATTACTTAAAACCGATTTTATCGAACTTTTTTCGACGCCAGAAGTGGACAAGTCTCACAAGCATTGAGGCGAAATTTAAAAACCAACGCACAGCGATGCCTGAAAGACTTTAGGGGTACGCTGAAAATCAACACTAATGAGTTCAGACTCGCATAATGTAAGGAGAGGTTCCGCAGTTGCATACAACAGGACGTAATTATAGGCATATATACGCAAAGACTATTTGCTTCTGATCTTCTGCATTTCACAAGATATTGCGACATTTTGTCATTTTTAAATGAGCAGTAACTTTATTATGCAAAGTTTTGACGGTACGCAGTTCTTAAGACCGTTGTCAATGTCTGTCAATTAAGTGTTTTTGGCCGCTGAGGCCATCAACGGTTGCAGTTGTATTCCCTGCAAAAGTCAGTGTAGCAGTAATGGAGTAAGATTGTACGTTTTGTTGAATACAACTGAGTACAATTCGGAGTTATCACTGCGTTGGAATTAACATTTTTCACAGCTAAAAGTAACAGTAACCATGAATGCAACTGAGTCTAATGAAATTAAAATCAAGAAAGGTGTAAAAAGCCTTTTTCTCTTACTTAACCACACAGCTGCCGGTTGACACCCTGATAGCTTGCAGCAAGGCCACTCATTTCCAATTTCCCGTCTTGGGTGTTGTTGACGTGAAACGACCCACTGCAGAGGCCACAAAATGATGGCCGAAATAATCCGACTGCTGGAAATGTGGTAATCTCTTGATGGTGTGCTTTTCCAATCGGAACGCAATTTACTAACCACGTCGTTGTAATTACCTTAGTTCAGCGCTTCTCAGCATTTTGGGCCACGAACTCCCATTCACGAATTTGTTTTTTCTCGGGGCCCCAATTCATATCGAACCCATTTTGTCCGTCCAATCAGAGCGGAAGGATAATGCAAAGCGAGAAATAAATGACGCTGAATGATTCTGTTTAAATAAGAGTTGATGAAGCCTACCTTGTATGCGGAATTTATACTCTGTTAGATCTTAGTGTCTGATTCTTTGCTGGGAAAGGCTTTCTTTCGATAGACAGTGACGCTGAATATTGTTTTACTCTTTACTGTACAAACTGGCAGCATCAGCGGAACGGACTGCGTTGCTTCTTATTGCACAATTTATCAATTCTCTGAGCTATATCTGACAGGCGAACTCGTAAGTCACAGTCCACGGTATGGACCTATATTTTGTTTTCGTATTTGTAAGAGCTGAAAATGTTGTATCACACACGTAGGTATAGTGCAAAAGGCAATAAAATTTTGGTTGCTTTTTGTGAGAGCTATGAATATTCATTCTCAACGCTTAACCATATTTGACCTATCTAAAATTATTGTTATATACCGTTGTCTACCGAGAATAATTCTCAAAGAAATTCCATGCACTGATACACACTAGCATAGCGATAAGACCGGCATTCAAATAAGTCGCCATGAAGTCTGCATTAAGCAAGAAAACAACTGAGCATAATCAAGCACACAATCTGTTTCGACTTAAGATCACACAACATACAGTACATGCAGGAAGTTGTCAAAATGTTTTGAGACCTTCTATTGTCTACTTTAAGACACTGTATGTCAAAGGTGGTGAGATACTGCAAATGCAACATGCCAACAGCGACAAACACGGCATCGTGCAAAGCAAGACCTTTCGGCTTTGTGAGGTTGGAAGTGAAAAAGGGAAGTTTAAAAATGCATAAAAATTGTGCACCAGCTTGAAAATATTGCTGGAAATAAACTTCCAAACATTTTTTGAATAATGAACTTATACTGTGCAGGTAGATTCTATGATGCAACTCATTCAAGCAAGTTTTTTCTTTCCCTGCAAGTTCAAAAATAGACTCTGCTACAAGCGCGAACAATGACCTTTGGAACATGAGTAACGAAATAGATTTGCAACAATGCAGCGCAAACTTATATTAAGCCATCCATGCATTATTCAAAAATCGAGCGTTTTTATGGCGCTTAATCTATCATCGATCGGCGTCGAATACGATGGCAAACGTTACGCCGTGCATATATTTTTTCTTAGAGCTTGCAGTCTGGTTTCTTTGTAATGTCCATGTGGTGCCTTCTGTGCCAGCGAAATTTACCAATTTGCAAATATTCTTTAAGACATGTGTTGAAATGCACGTTGGTACATGGCCCAACAAGTTTGATACTATCTTTCTTTGTTATACAGCAACTGATTTTCACGCGTCCTGACACGCTATGACTCAGACCACATCGTAGCTTGCTTATTACCAGCACTTGAGGCTTAGGCTATTTTTTTAATTTTGTATATTGGCGAATGAGGTTCCGAGTTTTGCCTGATTGTCGACAAAGTACTATGTTACTTGGGCCACTTGTAAACTCATAATGTATGTGTATTTGGGTAGGTAAAAGTCCGTCTATACAGTTTTCTGAGCTACACTTGATGTAACTATAAGAAAATTTTAAAGATACAGAAACCTAAAAGCTTGTATAGTCACTGAATGACTGGCTGGCAGAAGGATGCATTACGTTACTGGTAATTTTAAAACACCCTGAACTCATTATTTACGAAATTAAGAACATCGTGCCCACAGTATCAGTTTCAGACCAAAAACTAAAAATAGAAGATAAACCCGATTTGCATCTATCTACAGCTAAAAGCAAAAGGAGACCACAAATGGAATGCTCATGGAAAATCACTCATAAGGGTTAGTTTAAACAACTACGTGCAAATACATTGCCCTTCTATAAATCATACTGGATGAGTATCGAAACCGCTTTAAACCTGCAACTTTCTGCATTTCTCCCGAAGTGTATCAAAATCGGAAGTATAATAGCAATTTACTTGGAATCATGATAATACGAGGTAAAAAAACGCTAAACAGGACAACCTGCTGTGAAAATCGTTGATTTTGATCGACAGTGAAATTCGTCATATTGCTCTTTCATGCTGCACGAAGCTGTGAGACAATTTTTTTAATTTCAAAGAGAGTGTCATTCAAACCCAGTTAAAAACAATGAACAATCATTCCTAAACGATGAAGCAACATTCTGTTAAGTTTTTCAATTTCCCCCGGAACATAAGATATCTAAAATGTCTCGTTTAATTATCGCTACAGGAATATCGGCAAATGTAGGTAATATAACATTAGTATATTGAAAACTGACGTATCGCATTACTATTAGAAAGAAATTGATATTGAGTTATTACCTGTTTCACCCTGATATGTTTTTTGATCTGTTACATTCTGACCCCGATTGTGCATGATTACCATTGCGTTTAACAGGTTTATTTCTATCGCCTTTACACTGATATTACGTTACATCAGGATTTTTTTTAAGGAAAAGGTTAGGTACCCGGTATGGACCTGTAGGGACTCGATTTCTCTGATTCCAGGGACCCGATCTTATCTGATTCTAGGGACCCGAATCGGGCCCCTAAAATACCTTTAAAAAAACTGATTACATGATAGAAATAGTCTCGTAGAAGAATGACTTGTTTCATTTACAGTCGTTTTCAAGGGATATTTTCTAATACGTTTTCATTAGAAAAAAAAGACATCTCCATAATTACTACATTCGCAATTGGAGCATATTATGAGTGATGGCATACATTTCAGTGGTTTTAGATACTAATGATACCTGAGAACGACGATGGTTTAGTGGCACCTAATCATTTTGTCATTAGAGAGATGGAGTTATCGATCCATCAACCGTGAGCGACAAGCGACAGCACTTCATTTGTATCGTAATATACTGACGGAGACGGCCTTAACAGGAGGTTTCTTCCCTGCACCACTGAGCGCCATCGAGGAAATGATGCGGAAAACTCACAACGTTGGAACAATTACCTTATAGCTTTCAATGACGTTTGAAAATGATCAAGCATTTTCTCTCATAGTTTTTGGCTAAAAATAATTGATTTCCCTCAGCTACGCATTTGATCGTTGACGATAATTTGCACACAGGTCTGCACGGGCGCACATACTGCAATTAAAACCAGCATACAATCGCTTACGTTATTCTTCGCGTCGATTAACAATAGATAACGCCGTATAACAAATTCACCCTATTAATTTTTTATGCAGAACTATGTTTAATTATTATTTTCTCTGGCGGATCATTAACACAGTACAGCCTGCTGCAAAAATTTGCTTCAAAAAAACAGAAGATAGCGCCCAACTGAATACAACTTTGGTTTTTGTCATGGCTCAAGAAACCACCACAAAGTTATGGTACGACTTAAAAACAGTAGTACAGTTTTGGAAAAGATGCTATACGAAGAATTTTTACAATTCGATATATTTCCGTTTCGCAGTTCTAAGAATTTTTATAGTTTTAATGTAATTCACAGGAGCGGGCATAACAATTTATTCCAGAACAATCGGCGTTGGCAGGTTATGCAGAAAGTGATTACATTTACATTAACAGCTGTTGACATTGTATAGAGTTACTGAATGAAAACTTGTTACTCTTGTTTTGCCAAATTTCTAATAACTTCATTAATATTAGAAAATAGTGTTCTCTTGACTTATGTTATCGGTGATGGTTTAATACAGATATTGAGTGTATTTTCGAAGGACAGGACAAGGTCGTTTAATAAGCTGTTCGTTTACGTTTAAAATTTCATTTTCCTCCTTTACTAAGTCGTGCATTGCAAAGCAAAAGCTGCGTTTTGTAGATATTGTTTTTCACAATATAATGAATGACACGTAAGATTTCAATGAACCTTATGACAGAATTCTTAATTAGGGAAGTTCTGGATAAACCACCATCACAAAATTTAATGCTGTAGAACAGTGCTTCTCAACCTTTTTGATGTCGCGGCCCACTTTTCGCCGAGACTTTGATTTTGGGCCCACTTCACGAAAAATTTGTTTCAGAACTCATGAC
>JGI24022J15233_10006655_pt1 | contig 12562 bp, 7 predicted proteins | sample Ectturendosymbi2_FD_15233 | JGI IMG/M metagenome (IMG submission 15233)
AAAACAGGATGTATGGTATGCCTAAAAATAAATGCTCTGTTATCATAAGAAGCAGTTCTCTTAGCACTTCTACAGGTACCGTAGTTTTTTGGATTACTTGGGTCGAAAACTGTCTGTCTAGCAATTTTCAGCCATCTCATGTGATCAGAGGCAGAGAAATTGAGAATTTAATAAAAAGTTAAGCATGTTCATTGAAGCGTAACGAGCAAAAATGTTGTTTTTTATAGTGATCATAACTCCACAAATAATGGGAGTTTTTCTAATTTTTTTTGCATTATGAATTTTTCTGTGAGATCTACGAATGTGCCAAATTGCATTGAAATGCAAAACACAGTGTAATTTTTGAAAAAAATTTGCTCATTTGGCATGGAATGACCCAATCTAAAATTTTACAAAAGTTCAAAATTACATATTTTTAGCCATAACTTGCCAAGATGGCCAGTCGAAGGCTCTTAAAATGCAGTTTTTCACCTAGTTAATTGCCATCAATTTTTCCTTAGATCCTAATGATGTCACTGTAACCACCTCATGATGTGATGCCATGCTGTCCACAAAATTTTCAAAACCGAAACTGCCCAATTTTTTAAATACCAAGTAGAAGATTTTCTGCATTTTTAGAGGGTTTGATTAGCTCTCTAGCTCTATCACTTAGCAAGTTATGACTGAAGACATCTGAACCACTTATGTGGCTCATGTGGGTGTTAAGGGTTCCATTGTCAAGTGGAAGCATAGGTGGGCTGATTGCCAAATTCCTTCTCAAACCTCCAAACTCAAGCTCCAGTCTCCCTGATAAAGTCATTTAAAAAAACATTGTATACTGTGAAGTACCTTCCCTAATCATACTTCAAGACACTCCCTATGCTGTTGGTCTGGTGATGGATCTGCTTTTATCCAGGCCAAGATACACAAATGAGAATTGGCCCCCAACATATTTAAAACAACTGATTTCAGTCAACACCATATTATCAGTAAAAAAGATAAATTTGCACCTGAAGATTTCTTTTCTGCTCAAGGGCTAACCAATAAGCTATGCATTCTGTTGCTGGTTGCAAAATTCACAAACAAGGTGAAATTTATCTTTTTGCAGCTGGCTTGAACGGTCGGCAAGTTTGCAATTGCTACACTGAAATGATCAAAACCACATCACTGTTGGTATAGCTCTTTACATGCTGCATAATGGTTCAATCAACAGCATTAGTTCCAACAACAAGCCCATCCATTCAGCTTTATGTTGCAAAACTAGGATACAGACTTATTCCAGACCCATGGACTACCTTGGCAATAGCCCTGAAACTGGTTTTTCACTTTGTAGATTTCTAGAATTTTGCTTCAGTTGAATTTTTCATATTGCATTCGTACCTTTATTATATTTTCTTTTTTCCTAAAGAAATAAACAAGTAACAAAAACAATCTTGCACAACCCAGGAGGAAATTGAGACGGCGTTGTGCAAGCAAAAGTGATTCTGTTTATGATTATCTGATTTAGACTGAGCAGTTCTCATGTGGGATAGAAATAGCAGAATGGTGATTACACAAAAATAGCATTGTAGATATTACTCAATAATAAAGAAATGGGTAAAAGTCCAGCATATAAATCCTGCAGTTTGGTGAAGTGCAAGGCATTGTTTAGTTTAGAGTATTAATTTTTGTATTTACTTCAATAAGCACAAATAAAGGTGCATATATATCAACAGGGCACAAAAGTCGTTTGGGCCTGACAGTTGCTCCATACTGCCCCTCCAGGATACAACATCACTGTTGTCACTGCAGTTCTGTAATCTGTATTATGAACTTATGATGATGGAACACAATTACTTGTGGTGTAGTAGCTGTGATTAGTAGTGGAGTGACTAAAATAATGACCTGCTGTTAAGATGGTTGTTAAGTGATATTGTTTCATCGCTTTCCTCATATTTGAAATATGAACTAGTGTCAACAAGCAACACAAATTATGTTGTATTTTTGCAAAGGACACTTGACCATGGTTTATTTGGCCAATGTGTTGTTCAAGCACTAGCAACAGCAGAATAGGGTTGCTTGTATCAAATATTTTTGGAAAGGTTAGATATAACTAATTTTGCAGCAGAAGATTTTCTGTAGACCAGCAATATTGTAATTGTTATCAGAATTAATACAAAAAAGAAGTTTACATAGAGACTGATTTATGTTTCTTCACTGTATGACATTGTGAATGCTTGTGTAGTTAATAAAATAGTTATTCATGTCCTGTCACTACAAGACACCTCACTGCATCATTTTTACAGGTATGAATGCTGCTGTTCGTGCTGTTGTAAGAATGGGTATGACATGCGGAGCTCGTGTGTACCTCATACATGAGGCAAGTCTTTTGTTTTTTTGTAATGTGCTTGTTAACAACTTCAAATTCAAAGTAGGTGTGCAATCAACTGCTGATTTGAATTTGTTGCACAAGGCATGCAAAGTATTCATTTCCCTGGTAACTACAGTATGCTTTCATAGTCCTTGCCCAATCAAAAAGTATTGTAGCCTTTGTGTTTGCAGCAATCTTGGTCATAATAATGGCTCTTTGTATCCACAAATAGTGTTTATAGTTTAAGGCAGTGGTATACAACCTTTTGCTATTGCCGGCCGCATTACTTTTATTTATATCAAGTACGGCCGCCAGTGAGGTAGTTATATTTATGAGATATGTTTAATTAAATAATAGGCTTTATCTGGGATATGTCATTTACATGTGCCTAAAAGTATAATAAAATGTCTAACATTTCAACGAGTTTATTAAAAGAAAATTTTGGTCGACTGATTCATGTCAACTGATTTTCTTGCCTTGCATTTGTTTTGCTTCAATATACGCCAGCACGGCCACCAAATCTTATATTTTAAATTAAGTGTGAACAGCTGCAAACTTCATTAGCATGCGGCCTCATGGCCGCAGGTTGTGCACCATTGGTTTACTTATATGAGTCATTAAGGTTAATGTATGCACTATGTAAAGTTTAGCATGCTTCTGGTTTGAACATTTCCTTGGCAGAATACAATAAAATTTTTAATGCAGGGCTACCAAGGCATGGTCAATGGTGGTGAAAACATTGTTGAAGCAACTTGGGATTCAGTGTCTGGAATTCTACAGCTGGTATATTTGCTTTTCGATTTTGTATTATTCTAGATCTACTTCATGTTGCTTAACAACAATGTGTTAAAATAGGGTGGAACAGTTATTGGAAGTGCTCGGTGCAAAGACTTTCGTGAAAGAGCTGGTAGGTTGAAAGCAGCTTACAATCTAGTGACACATGGAATCACCAACATTTGTGCTATAGGTATGTGCTGTTTGGTTTCATGCTGTTGAACTTGCAACACATTTTTATTAAACATGCTAACATGGAACAATATTGGAATCAAAATAGACACTAGACAAGTTGAAAGAAAGCTGCTGAGGTAGAATACTTGGTGCTTAATAACAGAGCTTCTTACACATATATACATGTTATAAACAGGCTTTTAGTTTAGGCATGCTACCAAAGTTTTGTGTGTATACATACTGACCAGGGCTCTGGAACGCTGGAGCAGGAGCTCCATAAAACCTAAATCTGTCCATGAAAGCTAAATTTGGATAAAAATGACCCAAAAGGATTTTTACAGAAATCATAGGCTGAAAAGACTCACGATTTTAGCCTAGTTTCCAATGAAAACCTGAGTTAAATACTCCCCTTTTGTGGTTGTGGCCCAGGCCCCAAAAACTTCGGCCAAAAAGGCCTAAACCTACCCCACTTATGACGTCACCCACAAAAAAACTGAAACCCAAAACTTAAATTTTTTCCTTGCAAACTAGAAGACTTGCCAAGTCTTTTGCGGGTGTGAACAGCTCTTTAGCGCAATCAACTGGCATGTTATGGAGTTGCAAAGTGGTGTGAAAATAGCGGCTTGATGCCTGTTTTCGAAGTATGATACATTCGTACACTGGCAGTGAACGTGTTAATGCAAATAGACCATTCAAAGCTGTAGTCAGTTTCCTTGTTTTACCCTCTCTGAAATCAATTATGAAAGTCTTGTCTGATCCTTGCAACCTTTATTTCTGAAGCTGTGTATGTGCTGATTGTGTTTGTCGTTGAAAGTTCTCACCGTGAGATTACAATATTTTATTTATAATCTGTAGTTCACAGCTGCTTGGTGGACAATGCTTTTCTCCAAGCATTTTCTACCAAGTGCAAAACTGTTCCTCTTGCTAGTGGTAGGCAAAACCGAACTGTGGGCTTCTGCTGTAAACATTCTGACCACAAGTTAGATTAAAAGGTGGAAAAGTGTATAAACATTGGCATCAACCAGTTAGATGTTTCAGTGATAGCATTTATTTGAGTAAACGTCTTTTCAATTTTATAAGTCACAGTTTTTTTGTCATAGCTGGTGTTCTTGATGTCAATCAGTTATTTAAGATGTTCCAATTTCTGAGCTTGTGTTATGATGTATTCATTTTGGTCTTAAGATTGTTTGTTTTCTCTGCTGTTACTATGGCCTTTCAAATTTTCACCTGCAAGCTTTGCTTGCAAATTTCAGGACTGAGGATGCATTATTTTACATGAAATCAATTTGCTGTTAAAAATTTGCTGATCGATTCTTTGCTTACCCCATCATGGATTTGAGTAATAGCACTTGCAAGATTTCATGTTCTCAGTTCTTTTAACAAAAAAATTACATGCAACAACATACAAACTCTAACCCTCAAATCACATTCAGACCCCTGAAAATCCTGTTTTGGGCCTCCCGGGGTCTAGGAACTGCTGATTTGGATTATTTCCACTTTTCTGATGTTGGTGTGGTTGTGGTAATTTTGCAGCAGCTGTTGTCCTCCACGAGCTTCAATGTTCTGTATCTGGTCATCAGTGGATTTTCAAACCTAAAGGAGAGGAAAACTGCTACGAAACGTAAAACCAATGTTGCCATGTAGGTAGTTAAAAATTTTAAAAGTCATTTGGCATTCTTTTATTCATCTACTAGGTTCAAGACAGGAATTGTATGCAGAAGACATTGCTACAGTGAACTCGTGTAGTTCAGGCTTGTTTCAACCTGCTTTAAAGAGCCTGTCAGTCCTTCATGCGCTTCGAAAACTTAAACACAGTCGAAGATCCCTTTTACATGTTTGATCAACCAGGCGAAGTCAATGCCTAGGCTGTGGCCTTTGAAGCAATGCTTCATTGAAAGCATGCAGAATTCTCAGCACGATGAGCACAGTAAATTTTTAGCGTTTGTGTGCATGCAGCAGCTGCCATATGTCAAAGTTACATACAATAACCATGTTTTATCAATAATACTGCAAATGACAAACAAAATGTAGGGCCTTCGTTGGTTTCAGGAGGCCAGCAAGAACATGCTGTATTGACTATGAAAACCTTTTCTATTCAAATTACGTGAAATAGTAAGGGAATGTGAAATGTGCCTTATGTATTTTATGAAGCCATTAATGATGGCAACAATGTTAGTTGTTTTTCTTTTCAGAGCAATTATAATGCATCCTGTATTTTGGGCAAATAAAAATCGAATCTAAAAAAACTCCAATGATTAAGCGCCTGACAACTGTTATTTGATGAGAAAACCGTTACTTCATTAGTTCCACTGTAGCACCATAATAAAAAAGAAACAATGGTGTCTAACTTGTGAAAACTATTTGTAAAATAATTGAGTAACCTGCTTGCTCGATGTTCTATGTTTCACTAATGAAACCACAAATATGGAAACAGCGTTGTTTTGCGTTTGCAAAAAATAACTGGCGTGTTTTTATTGCTTTGGTGTAGGTGGGGACGGAAGTTTGACTGGAGCTAATTTGTTTCGTGAAGAATGGTCGGGTCTGTTGGATGAGTTGTTAAGTAATGGTCAAATCTCACAAGACGAGAGACTTCAGCACAGTTATTTGAACGTTGTTGGCCTAGTAAGTTCAAGTGAGATAAACAGGATGTGGTAACTCGTCGGTATAAGCGTTGTTTTGATGTTAGTAGTACGCAGTATGCAATGCTCTGATGCTAATTAGAAATGTGTCCAATAGCTTTTGTAACTTCATGGTGCATTCACTACAAGTTGCATTGAAGACTCGCATCATTGAAGCACCTCCCATACGAATCTTCAGTGTTAAAGGGTCCCTAAAGTCGTGATACAAATAAGTTATTCCCTTAAGTTTATTTTTACAGTACCTTTGTGATACTAACCTTTCGCATGAATTTTGAAAATAAACAAAACATGTCCGAAATAATTACGTTAATAGCCCAGGATTATGACATACACAAAGATAATGGACTCACCTGAGCAAAAATGTTTGCAAAAAGTTATTCTCTGACAAAAGTTTTTAAGGTTGTTTCATTTCCGCGTTTGTACTTGGCTGACGAGGTTTTTGGGACATAAATGTTTGTCAACAATACCGTTTCCCCAACAGTGAGGTAGGCAACGTAGTCTGCAGTCGTGACTTCCTTTCTGTGCAGTCTGTTATTGAAAATTAAGAATCCGCCGCAATCTTAGTTATGTTTTCCAGGTTGGATCCATCGATAATGATTTTTGTGGAACCGACATGACTATTGGCGCCGACAGTGCTCTGCACAGGATTGTCGAGTGCGTTGACGCCATTTCAACCACAGCAGTCAGCCACCAGCGAGCTTTCGTTCTTGAAGTAAGGCGCATATCATGTCTCACAGCTCAAGGTGTCACTCTGGCTTACGTTTTACGCTGCGGTCGTCAATATGGTCATACACCTTTGTTCTTAGACAGCAAACCAGGCCTTGCGCCGTGTGCCATAGCAGCATACGCTTTGCTCGACTGTTGGCGCTTTGTGCGACGACAAATGGGAAGTAAAGCCCACGACCCTTCGATACAACCATGAGTAATTCTCGCGAAATTACGAATTGCACTCCGACATTTGTGCAGGTCATGGGCCGCCACTGTGGTTACCTTGCGCTTGTGACTGGTCTGGCTTGCGGAGCGGATTGGATACTGATTCCCGAACATCCTCCCGGTGATGATTGGCAAGAAAAAATGTGCATTCGCCTGAACAACGTGAGTTATAGTGGGGCCGAGTGGCTAGAATGTAAAATTTGCAAATGTATCGTTTTGGCAGCGTCTCCGGGNTCGGTTCCGCAGGGGTTTCAGGCTGTAAAACTACAGTATTAGTGTAATTAGTATTAAAATCAGTGCTAAATTTGTTTTGAAATGGGTTTGTTCATGCTTAAAAGAAAGATATGGTGTGAAATTTCGTTGGTATTTAAGATTGTCGAGTTCTTGAAATGATATGGTGAGTTTTGTTCTGGAAGTACGCGATTACCGTATTAGTTCGGATCATAAGCCGCGGCTTATATTTTCACCTTTCCGCAACAGCCATGCTTACTGCTGGGCTGCTGTGCAACAAGCCATGATGTTTTGCACTTCAGGAGCTTGAAGTACGTAAGACACCTGTTGACATAGTAATGGTGTGTAGTGTTACTGCACCATTGGATCTGTTGCTCCTAACGTGCTGTTAAATAGTTTCACACCAGTTGAGTCTTGTTCATGTTTGCAAAATGTTTAGCGATGCGGTTTATATTCAAGTGTGGCTTACGTTACTTATGATCATTTTTGTACGGCTTCTACCCAAACGCGGCTAAGAATCGAATAAATACGGCATGGTATACCAACACAACAGGCATTTAACGCGCGGATATTACACTTAAAGGCTTTTCTTTCGTGAATTGCATTGCAAGGGTGGAGCGTTAACGCTCCCCTGTAATTGCGAAGTTATCGAAAATACATGCTCGGGAAACCATGCTTTTCACTGTGTTTTAAACTTATGTTCGGGCTACTAAGTTGCTTGTGTCGTGTTCCATGACAGGCAAGGTTGTGGGGAAACCGTTTGAACGTTATCATCGTCTCGGAAGGAGCAATCGATTGTCACGGCAATCCAATTACGTCTCAGCAAGTAAAAGATGCGATCTGCACAAGGCTTGATATCGACACTAGGATTACTGTTTTAGGTCAGGCTTCGTATCTTGTTTATGTTGCTGTACTGTAGTCGATTTTCGTTACATTTTTTTGCTATCGCAAAAGCAGGCTCTCAAAGCAGATTTCCACCTATTTTCAATGTTCGTTTTCGTTTGATGTGGCTTGCGAGCTGACCGGCCGCAGCGGTGTCATTGAAAGTTGATTTTATAAACGTTAATTATCTCGCAAAATGATATGCTTTGATTTAATGAATCAATCATCCGATTAAACCGCAACAACTTCACAGATTCAATTGCATTTTACTTTTCCCAACCGTCATTATCCGGTCAGAATAACAGTACATTGCACAAATGCAATAGCCAGATCTAATAAACAATTCTCGTAATTTTATTTTTGAGAAAATAACACGGATTTGATCGCTGTTGTTGCATGGTGTGCTACGTTTCCTATTTAGGCGATTTCACATTACGCAACGGCGTTACTCTTTCCCGCTCGTCGTAAGAATGCTCTATAACAGGGGCCACCAACCGTTTTTGAAACTGGGAGCTACTTTTTGGGTACCGATTAATGCAAAGGGCTACCAGGTTGATATACATTTCTCTTTCTGAAATAAAAATTTTTCTCGGTTTATCTTTAATCATGCCATCATCAATAAAATTAATCGTAATTATCTATGTGAAGACACTGGTCATGTTTGATACTATCATCAGAAAAGGCCGCGGGCACCATGTTAGTGACCCCTGCTCTATAACCAGCATATCGTCTCGGACTTGTGACTGAAGCGCTGCCCGGTGACCACGTACAGCCTATAATACAAATCGCAAGCCCCTCATTCCTGCTCATGTATGATGCTGTCGAATAAAGCATTGTTTTAAGTCGCGCAGTTATTTATACAAATTACCAGAAACCTACAACCAAGACAATGAAGTCCAGAAATTTAACCTAACTTGGTCGTTTCCCATTGGCTAGGTCCTTGAGACACTCACTCTCGGACAAACCAACACCTTAATGGCAATGCTCTTTTATATTGGTTTTGTGGCACTATTGATTTTTCACGCTGTTACAGAGTCCAACCACTAATCACCCAAAGCTTGTATAACATTACACAGAAACGCAACGTGGTGCCATAGAATTCCCAAAATAGTGCGGTAATGTGCTTGCACGTTGACTTTATTGGTTGCATCCGCAACTTCGCACCCATCAGATATCCAAATCGTGCGCCATGCTTTCATGGAGTTATTTTGATCTGGATTGATGGTTTTCTGTTGTAATAATGCACGAAAGTGGCAAACAATCAAATTCTTGAATTTCCTTTTTCGATCATTCGTTGTTCCTGTCATAGCGTTTTAGCCTTATTATGAAGAACATAGTTTGCAAGTTCCTGGACCATTCGTTTATGAAAGTCAGCATTTGTCACTGTCGCCAGTTTGAATTTGGAAGTGCAAGTTGGTAAGTTGCCAAAATCGTTTATCTCCAGAGCTGCGCCATTAACCTTCAGTGCGTACAGCGTTGCCTTGTTTATCGCGTGCGTTGATACGCGATAAGCAGTTCTCTACGTGGGGTGACTGACACTGGGCACCGTAGACTTCAAACGCATCGCAAAAGTTTTGCGGACAACGAACAACCTTACTCCCGTTAGATCAAGCGAGGGTTCCAAAGTAAGCGAGTCAACATCAACATCACAGACAATGCGCTGGTCTGTCGCACACAAGTTTTTTAAAAGAATGACTTGAAAATCCTCGAAAAGGTGATTACATCAGCTCGTCGCGCAGTCTTGACCAACTCTGTCTGGTCACGGAATGTGTTGATCGATAACGCGTTCAGATCGCTTGGTCTGCGACCTGCAATGGATGATCAGTGGCGTGCTTCAGGTCACGTACAGCGCGGAGGATCGCCAAGTGCGTTCGATCGGATCCTGGGCACGCGAATGGGCGCAGAAGCTGTTCTTTGTCTGCTCGAAGCTACTCCTGAAACGCCTGCCTACGTCGTGTCGTTGGATGGAAATCAAGCTGTGCGCGTTCCGTTGATGGAATGTGTACGGAAGGTTCGTTGGTCTGTTCTCTCATGTCGCATTCACATGCTTAGTATGATTTAACTGTTATTGACTGCTTGTTTTCAAGCGACCCTGTCGATTCAATAGGCAACATGTAGTGTACTAGAAGTTTTTGTTGCCCATGGGTTCGCTGGTAAGTCAGATACATGTGTTGGATTCCACAAGCTTTTAACAACCCCACCTTGATAAGTAACTGTTCGAAGGTTTTGCTTGTCTTGTTACCGCACATTCAAGGTTCTCAGAGCTCGTGCGTCTGGTCCTATAAACCACAAAACCAGTATCCGCTTTAGTGGCTGTGCACAACCAGTGATCCTCCAAGTTTTTGTAGACACAAGAAGTGCAAAAAGCGATGGACACTTTGGAATTCGACAAAGCGGCGGAATTGCGCGGCAGGTGGGAATAGAAGCTATAAGGTTTCAAGTTATAAAAGCCTCTTACGTGACTTTTGTAGGATTGAAAAGAACAGGTGTGCATAGTATAGAGAAAGTATGGTGACGTATTCCAAACATTTTCGTTGTTGTGGTCGATCCTTGCGATGGCAATGGTGATATGGGATCGAATCAGTGATTTGTAAGATAGCAGTTTAGTTTAAACATCTTACTGGACAGTTTTACATCTGAGTGAACCTTGGTTGTCGGTGTTTCAGGAAATTAGCTCCTTTAAATCATTTATCATTTCTTACATTTGCATTGCTCTTTCAGAACATTTCAAGGCAATTTGGACATCTACAAGAAGCTGGGAGCGATGTCGAAGTCGCAATTCGACCCATCCTTTTTTGTGAGTGAAGTTCCGTGATTTCCTGGGGCGATTTCGTTTCACGCCGCATCTTTACGATAGCTACAAAACCAGCCGAAATCGCTTGTGTTGTTGCTTTCGTATGCCTCTATTTATTGAACAATCGATCGGTTACCGCTTGTCGAGCTTGTTTGTGCAGTCAAAACGCATTTGACGAGAGGTCGTCCCGATTTTCAACTCGATTGGTTGCATCTTTTCGCGTCGGTTGTATGTGATCCAAGTGATGCCAGGCTGTCGCTCACTTGTCATTACACTGTGCAGAAGCCTTTTAACGTTGCTGTGATGAACGTCGGCGCACCTGCTGCTGGAATGAATGCCGCTGTCAGATCAGCTGTGCGCACCTGTCTCTTTCACGGCTACAACACTTACGCAGTCTACAATGGATACGAAGGCCTGGCTAGTGGCATGGTATGTTTTATGTTGCCTTGTGACTAACCTTGTTTTAGTTTCATAATTTCTAGCAAAGTGGTTAGGAACGTTTTAATTTGCTTGCAGACTGTTGTAGGGCGTTGCAAATGCATGTTTGCTCGTGTAACACAGTCGTCTAGCTCTGGAGCAAAAGAGAACCCCGCTTGTTAAATATGATACAGCTCGTTTGACTGTTTGCCAAAAATCTGTAACGTGTTAACATTTTATGAAGATTGAAAAGTTCACCTGGAACAGCGTTGTCCACTGGGAGTCCACTGGCGGTTCAAAGCTAGGAACAAAAAGGTATTTCAAATTTCGATGGGCTAGTCGTAAACTGAAGTTGCGACGCGTTTGACGTTGTATTACTGACTTACTTGTCTACTGGTCTTCAAGGTTCAACACGGGCTTAAAGTTTAACGACGTTGCTGGCTGTTGAACCTTGAACCAGGATTGTGGTGCAGCGCAATCGGAAGCATGCTCAGGGTTCTTAGGGAGTCAGGAAAAGTATGGAAAAAAGTTTCAAAAAATATTTTTGGTCTGTCAGTAGTGAAAAAGAAGATAATTTTCCGGACTTGATCTTTTGACATGCATTTTCACAATATTTTATTCAAGACTGTTAATTTCTTTTCATTGTGTTAACTATTGTAGTGCCTGTATTTGACTTGGGTATGTTAAATCGGATAAGTCTGGAAAATGTTTGGAAATTTATATTCAAAATTGCCTAGGAACCCTGCATATTCCTTGCTACTTCCATCAGCATCAATGCAAATACCTGGTGGCGACCAATTAAACTCGTATGATTGCAAAGTGAGTTTTGCCGGGTCGTGCGAGAACATGACTTTCTCGAATCTTCCTTGAACCTGGTGCGTTCTATTGACGTTCGATGGCGTAACTTCCTAAGAATATTCTGCTGTACTTCCCTGTAGTTGGCATCACGTCATGAGTTACGTCCCAAAGGAAGTTGGTTGGAAGGGATTAATCGAACGTAGGTGCAGGAAAAGCGTTTTGATTGTTCTTCAGTCTGGTCTGAATACTAGGGGACATGCACGTTTGTTTAGAACGCTACCGTCTCAAGCCGGCCTGACTGCAATTGCTGAAGAGATTCGCAAGAGAAACATCCACGGCATCATCTGCGTGGGCGGCTTCGAGGTATCTACTGTGTGCCTGTGATGGTGTTCCAGACCGAATGAATAGTGTTGTTCAGGTGTGTGCGACTGTGCGTGTTATGCCAAGTCAGCAGGTTTCTGTCGCTGAGCGTCCCTCGTCAACCGCTGTTCTGCTGAGACGCATGTCTGAAACATGAACCGAAAGTGACCAATGCACTTCTCGAGGGGGTTTGAAGGAGCGGGAAAACAGTTGGTTGTGTCACCACCGACC
>JGI24022J15233_10006659_pt1 | contig 12559 bp, 6 predicted proteins | sample Ectturendosymbi2_FD_15233 | JGI IMG/M metagenome (IMG submission 15233)
CATCTCTAACCTGCGCTGGAGAAAAGAATCACGTTTCTAGGGAACAATGACTTTGTGAAGGAGGTAGAAAAACGGGGTGACGCATTTTTGGGAACAAGTGTTGTTCGTTTGACAAATCAAGCGAATCTCCACAGCACCTGCTCATTTGCAATTCAAGTTAAATGATTTTAGGTATGAGGTGGTATAGCAGGTCTATTGTAAACATAGTTCAGTTATTACTGTTAATTTACTATGTTGCAAATGTAATTTATGTTGGAGTTCGTGGGGTATTCAGTAGCTTTGATGCAAAGCAACAAAAATAACTTGGAAATAGATATTTGCCACATAATGTTCCTGAAAAGAGCGTTTTTTCTGGCCTATTTCTTGTTCGGGCTGCTTTGGCGAGGTTTTCACTAATTCCGTTCAGTGAAGAGATAGGATCCAGCAAAAATGTGAAATTCGATGGTACGCATTTGTGCACGGCGGTTCCTACTAGACATAATATAATGCATGGCGTGTCAACGCAGCCGTAAGAGTTTGTTTATGTGTCGTGATTTTCGTCATTTCCGTCGCACAACTAAACGTGCCCTGTTCAAAGAATGCTCTTAATCCGAAGTAATTCTGCCTCAGGTTGTTGACGTAGAGGATGACAGACCACAAACCATTGATCTTTTGTTTCCCTTCAGGTGCAATCTCATTTTTTCTTTATCTAGAGAGGGTTCATTCAGAGAAAACAGCGCTACAGCAAACCCCTTTGTCCTTACACACAGTGGCACATATGTATCCGGTCTAGCCAATTGAAACACGAATTGATTTTTTTCCGAACTTGCTGCGGTTTATTTTTGTAGCTACTACACAATAACGCTGTTTATTTTTCCTTGCAGTACAAACTTTATGGGTTCGTCGTGGATCCGCTTTATCTGTGCACAGGCTTTCCGTGTCCCCGTCAAGTGGAGTGCTTTGTCTCTCGTCCGATGGTGAGTGAACCCTTCTTCAGATTTCAAACTACCGGTACCTGCCTGTTATTTTTCGTAACATGCTCAGCCATCCGTGGAAAATTATTGGGAAGCTTTGAGGTGTATTGCGTGACTGACGCTAACGTCGAAACGTGCATCGCGCTTTTCTCATCCTGATTGTTTGATCTTGTGCTTACTGTCACGTGATGGCTGCGGATCATTTCCAAAATCCTTGGATTATCTTTGAACAGGGGTTTTAATAATTTTGAAAGTTTGCGCTTATAATGGACACTTCGACCCAACAAATNCTTCCCGCCTGGCATCAAATCCGTTTTTTAGTTAAGTGGCGACGCTACAGCTGCAAACGTCATTGAAGATCATTCTGAGCTTGCTTGCTGCACCTTTACCTGGTGAACCTTCTGATGTTGACATTTGCAAAGTTCACTTCGGACTTATTCTAGCCGAAGGGTTGAGCGTTTTCAAAGATCTCAAAATCAATTTAACTTTGGAGGTTGCTTCACTTTGCATAGTGGAACAGTGCAAACATTTCAGGAATAAACAATTATGCGGACATTGTGACCCTGTTTGTAACGCATTCGCCACTGCTTGCCATTCGTGGATCATCAGTAAGAATCGTGTCGATCGTGAACAAATCAATTAAAGCGAAGGGGGTGTAATTAGGTTAACGTCCGACAAAGACAGAGATGTTTCAGAACCCACCATTCTGCGTATTTAACACACACCTCTATTTCTTGTAAAAACAGTAGTTACATTTTTGTACTAAAGGATGCATCATAGTTAAACAAGTCAGTGAAGAACATCCTAAAGCTGAATTGATTGTATAACATCGCATTATTTTACCATGGTGTGTAATGTACTACTTCCACGATATGTTGCTAAGGTGAAAAAGTTCGACGTAAAGAGGGCTTGTGGAGTTTTTTTCACAAATAACCTGTACTGACGGATTCCAGGACCGATATTATCTACAAATAATGCCCAACGTTGTCTATATCAAATCTTAAAAAACTCCAAAAAGTATTGATGTTTATTTCGAAACGTTTCACTTGTTCTTAATATCCATGTTTAAGTGGAAATGAAGTACTGCAAGCAGTTCCAGATCAAAAGGGGCTGTGAGGTAGAAAAGCTAATGTGACGTGAAAAAAGCTGAAAGCAAGCCTAAGAAGAATTGCTGGTCACACCGAGAACGCTGAAAACAGAAATTAAACAGACAGCCAAATAACATAAGTGCTGAATACAAAACTAAGTCTACCGGTGAGAGGGTGTGTATGTATTGCAGTAACTGATAGTGAATTGCCATTTTCTTTTATGTTGCACTTTTCTGTTGTGAAAGCCAAAGTGACACAAATAATAGAATGCAAAGGAATCGCCATAGATAGTTAGAAATCGCCATGGGCAATAGAAAACAGTGAGCAGAAAGATACTGAAGCTAAAAACACAAGCAATGCTTATCACCAAAAAATACGTCGTTAAACTTACCACACGGGCCCAGACGTAAACATGTTGTCAAGAATTGGTTTTGCCGCCATTTTTTGATGAAAACGGTTTTCAAATTTCTTGAACGTTGTGAAAGCAAACCCTGATTGCTGCAGTTTTGAAGTCTAAATTTTGTGTGGAAAAAGAGCACATCCTATTTACAGCAAACGCTTTCTAGTTGAACTTGATCGTCTCGTATTCAGCAAGCGCTGAGTGCCTCAGGGAATAGCTTGAGTGTTGATTACAGCACAGGTGATATATGGCGGTTATGATGGCAGACGTTTCAACTAATAAATTAAACACACATGCTGACTAAGAACAATTAATTAGGAATGTGGATAACTCGAAAATCGACTGCTGTTTCGAAAAATTGATTGTTTTCAATCAACACATCAACAAACGCTTGACATTTCGTTAAGTAATCGTCGAAAAACGTGGGTGTTCACTTTGCGTTTAAAACTCATTCGCCAGCAACAAAGACAGTAGATGTCAGGGTTGCAATATAAGTAGTATTAAGATGGAAAATGCTTCTGCCGACGGTAGATTAAGCGCTCTACGGTGAAGATCTTTTTTGCATCAATCTCTTTGGGAGAGTGGTAGAAAACCACGCCGAAGTGTCCATTCAAATCGGAACGTGTTCTGAAAATGTTTTTTGTACCCTTCTAACGGAAATTGAAAAAAAATCCAGAATTTTTATTCCACGCTAGTAAGGCTATGTTAATGCCGTAAAATTCTGAAAACGTATTTTTTTCAACGTGTGGAAAAACATGCAGGAAAAGTAGACAACGAGTAATCATCTAGTAATCGTTCTTACTGATGGTCGTGTGCAGCTGTATGCTTGTCGACACTGAAAAGGAGAGTCAGTTCGAAGTACGTTCTCAGCATTTCAAACACCTTGTGTGGAATGCCTTCTTATAGCATGTTTAATTTAAAGTCATGCAAAGTGTTTGCTAAACAGCTTGCTCTTTCGATAAGCCGTCGCTCGTTCCATTATCACATTAGGCAGGTGCGGACGTTGCAATTTGTGAGCAGTTTGCAATAGGCTTCAGCTAAAATGAGGTTAGAAGCTGCAACAAAGTTTAACTTGCGTGGTGGGGTCATTTACGACGTTGAGCCGCTTAGCTTTTCTAGCAGTGTTCCCAACCATACTCTTGCTCAAAAGTTAGAGACCAAAAAATCCGCAATATTTGAAGTCTGGTTCGAAACGAGATGGATGGGTCTGGAAAAGAGGCAAACTCATTTCAAACTTCATGTTTTCTAGGAGAAGACTTTGTTCCTGAGGTTCATGTACGCGATGACCGCGCTGTCCTTGGCGCTCAATGTGCTTGAGCTTCATTTGTTGTTGTCAAAGTGGATCAGACGAACCTGTTGTAACAGCAAAAATAACCAGGGACCCGTGGATGCAAACGATCGCTTGCCTATGGAGGCGATTGTCATTGACAGGTTGGTAAAACAGTATTTCCAGACCGCTGTTGTGGAAGAGACCGCTACCTCTTTCTTATTCGCTTTAAAACACCTGATATTTTTGGATAAGTCTTTCAGCGATAGAAATTTGATATAGCGACACATGCGTCAATGATTTCAAACTTGCTTTCAAACTTTATTTGACTCTGAACCTTTACGTTACGAACAGAACGTTTGAGCTCCGGTGAACGAATGTAACTTATTTATGCATTTAGTTTTCGCTCTGTGTAAATTTCAACATGTTTTTGTTATTTTTTACTGAATATTTTGTACAAAAACACGATGCTTGTGGAAGGAATTCCATCGATAAAAATCCCGCTACTTGCGTTTTGGGTAAAAATTTTTCTTGAACAAAATGATGACGTTTTGTGTGAAACAAATAGACAGGATTTTTTCTCAAGTTTCGTTAAAGTTGCCGCTGACATAAGAAAGACTTCGTTTTTGTTATCATTGTATTGGTCTTTATAATGCGTGTAAAATTATCCACTTCCATGTCTATGCAAGCACTTAAGTTTTACTCCAATCCCATTGCGATTGAACCAAAGATTCCACCATGTAGAATCTAATTGCGCAGTTCAATATTATTTATCTTTTCTTCGTCCATATTGCAAGTCATTTCACGGACATCTGCAGTCAGCTGCTGGAGCGGATCTAGGGGGAGGGCGATTGGGGCGATCGTTTCACTGAAACCTACGAAAGTAACTTTATTCGCCATGATTTTTTGCCATTCGGAAAACAGCGTTGGCGATATAAGGCCATTTTGTCATCCATTGTTTTTGTCACAGCAGAGTTGTGAAGTATACGTCATCTCTCTTATAGTAACTAAGCCGTTATGACACTTGACTACCAAATATTACTGAAATCGTCCCCAATCCCAACCCTACTGGCTGGATCCGCCCCTGGTCAGTTGACATGTTGAACATGCCATATCCAGTCAGTTGACATTTTGAGCGAATCAAATCTAAACAGGAGTATTCTTCTTACAGGGGATACAGAAGAGCAAGAATGCAAAACACTTTCCCGGATCTTGGACCCTTCCCACGCCATCCGGACGGTGTAGGTTCTTCGGACAATGAGACGATGTACAGCGACTACAGGTTTTATGACAGGTAACCGTCGGTTGCCGTCAATATCCTCCGTGTTGAAGGCGAAGCGTTTTTCAAATATCCTTGCAGAGACGTTGAAGTTATTGCCATGGTTTGTCACTGCCGCCTATCTACTCATTGCGGTTATTTAGATTCTTTTTGATCACTGATTTGTGCTATATTTATATATTATTTGCTGTTTTATTTCCGTTCATGTGATAAACGACGTCGCATTTCATATTGCTGCAGACGCTAAATCAAAAACGTAACAAACGACTATAGAGCGTTGAAGTCCTTTTAAACAACTGCGCAAAATGAAATTACTCCGCATTGTGCTCTCGTTCCACGTACACCATATATCCTTATGCAGCTCGGCATAAGGCGTAAAGAAGTTTAATCACTCTCATAAGATTTTCGCCAAATTTTAGGTGTCTGTGTCAGACGTGAAACCTTCTAGAAGATATCTTTGCTGCTTTACTGCATTTTTAGTTCCACGACACTTAAATAATATGTTGCTGAGAATGTTCAGTTTTCGAAAGCTTTAACCATTGTGTGCTGCATACTGGTTCTTACCTTGTAAAGAGCTTCCTTTTATTTTTAATGTGTTTGAAATTTTCGATTGTTTTAACCCTACGTTCTGTTCATGGGATAGAATGTTGTATTCACAAGAAAACTTGCTGATTTCTTGCTCATAAGTCAAAGGTTTGCTGCAAACTTTTGAGAAACCACGGGAATGTTCTCTTGTTTCCCGACTTTGCGATGATTCGGGCCTGCACATATCTGTGTTGACGAAATTCGTCTCCTCAAAGGTGACGTGGTCGAATAAATCAGAAAATTTTCGTCGAATTTCACGTGCTTTCTGAAAAGGTGCTAAGCTCTCCGATGCAACTTTGCGTCTAAGATTAACTTCTCAGAACGAAGACCATTCATTTTCTATTACCTGTTAGTGACTGTCAGTAAGGTTAAAGCAAAGTTGCTATTCATCAGAGGTGGCCAGAGTCACTTTTTCAGACTTCGACTCCGCTCCTGTTCCAAAATTTGTGAATCCGGATCCGGGTCCAGCAATTTTTCAAATTTGAGAATCCGACTCATGTTGAGACTCTGGCTACAATCATCGATCCAACCGTGATTTATCCATGATTTTACTTAAGAAATGACCACACAGACTCCTGCTACTGCCTAAATTGAAAATTGACTCCGGATCCGGGTCCGGTTTTTCACAAACTTTTGACTCCGGTCCGGATCCGGGTCCGAAAGGAAAACGCAGAATCCTGCTGGAGCCGACACCGGCACTCCCGATCTGGTGCCACCTCTGCTATTCATACGTCAAGCTCTTGATTTTCTCTGTAGTAGCAATTCCGGGCGCGGAGAATCTTCACCTCGTTTTTTTTGAATTATTAGTCATTAATGTTCGGTAAAACTTTGAAAACTATCTGCAGTACTTCCTGTTTGCTAAAATAAGGCACGTTTTGACGTCAGTTTCTAATTACTACCGTTTTATCGAAAAAAATGAGTTTTTGCAACAGTTATCAGATTTGCACACGCTGGAAAATTCAGTTTTCTGTGAACGCTTCCAAGTATTTGCACTGTGCTGCTTGTACTGTTTATTGACGTTTTACTGATCAAGTCATGCTTCCAGTAACTTGTCGTCTGCAACAAACTTTTTAATCATTTCCGCGTACATTGCTGCTGTTGTGTCGTTGCATGATTTAGGTTTCGTTTCAAGTGATATCGTTTCATGACGTGCAGTCCATGGCGCCGCTCACGCTTAGTTTTGAAAACGCTTGTGTTATATTTTGCAACTCGCTTTGTTTTTGAGGAACATTTTTGAAAGGTTCTAGATTCCCAAACGTTCACGCTTATTGCATTACATCTATTGTTTCACGCTAAAATTCACAAGTTCAGAAAAGCATTGCAACTGATGAAAACTGGTAATTCCACGCTGCAGCAAAAGTAAAGATTGTATTGCATGCTTGAGCAAAAAACTAGTCCGTATTAAAACTTTTGCATCGTAGTCATTGCGTGAATCAATGAGCATTTGATCAGTCGCTCAATAAAATATTGAAGTGCCAAAACCATCTTATTGAAACCGATTGTGATCCTGTCAAAAGTTTCTTTCTTTTCAAGATCTCTTATCCGCCAGTTGTTTCACGCTGGGCAGACATGAATAAAACATCTTTTGAAGGACAATAGACACTGGAACATAAGTATAGTTTTAGCAAAGTGCCAGTCTGAGATGATTGTAGTATCCGATGTCGAAGATAGGTGGTCTTGCCGCACCGTTGCATCAAAAGCATACCAAAGCAGCAACGTATTCCTATCAGAGCAAAGCAGTGCCACCACAGTAAAAGAATAACGATGAGGTTGTTCCTTCGTCAGAGCATCTACACTTTGCGCACGCAACATTTTCTTTTTGTCAATCCAGCTCAAAATATCACTGCCGGTACTCGCTAAGCTAGCCAAGCTCAAAGCGAACTTATTCCGTTAGGAGTTGTTACGTCACGAGCGTCAAAGCTTGGTCAAAGCGGTTTCCCGTGAAGCGTGAAACCTCATCAAGCCTTTCCTGTTAGTCATTCGCAAACGCGACGTTACGCAGCGTTGACGCAAACTATTCCTGGGATTTTCACATGGCTGCTCAAAGACTGATGATGGTAAACTGTGGTATTACGCAATCATCGCATGTGAGTTGACATCATCGTGCAACGTTTCAAAAAAGTAATGAAGGAAAATTGAATCCGAAATGATGGCAGGTTTTATGTTTCGGACAAGTCATAGAAATGTGTAAATACTGTACAACGCTTTGCATTATTTGACAAATATGCAACACACTTTAATCGCAAGCTGTTTACAAATTGGTTGGATCATTGGTTTCGAGAAATCGAGTTCTTTCACGTGATGAACCAAAGAAGAATTTTAAAACGTTTACTTCGTAGTAACCACCAACGACAATGGAGTTGATCTTGTCACTCTGGTACAACCAGTGGTTGGTCTAAGAAAGGTCTCTAGGGAGAATGTTTCTCTTGATCTAAAGGGGAGGCGAACGAGGCACTTGCCTCCGGATCCCCTTTTTAAGAATTCCCTCGAGATGTTTTGCGTGTAAATTTTCCTCAATTTTTGTGAAAAACTTTTTATCCACTCATATAATATACTCCGAAGGAGGTCATAAGTAAATACTCTGCTTTGAAAGAGGCCCCAATCCCAAGTAAGATTCACTGCGGTAGCAACCGCATGTTTTCAGCGCAAGAANGCGGAGATGGACGCCACTGGGTACAACAGGGAATCTATAAGACGGATATTAGATAAAGATTTGCCCTCAATCTAAATTCAGTAGCACCATTTTCCTTTAGTCAATGCTTCACCTGTTTTGCCTGAGCTATCAATTTTTAGCAAAAATACCAAAGGATTAAATTACAAAAAGTTTTTTCCAAGAAAGGCCAAAAAAGTGCATTCAGTATTGAACTACTGCTAATAAACAATACAAACTGTTCTAAGCGGTACTGTCGGTGGAGAACGCCTCACTAAAGCTGGTTGGCTGGGTGTGCTTCCCGGTTGGATCCCACCGATGGCTTGAAAAATGGTACTTGCGATCTGCCCAGCCTTGTGCTTAGTGTTAATGTTTGGGTGCAAGGACAAGAGTCACGCACGGTACCTAGGGAGAGGTGGCCTTAAACTGATTCGCCATCAATATAGGTTTCATTACGGAAGTAGCCGAGTGTTTCCAGGGCAAGAAAGCGGAGATGGCCGCCACTGACCACTTGTTGTACTCCAGAGGGAGTACAAAAGCGAGTATATTGTAAATGAACCTAAATAAAAGGCCTTTTGACATCACATCATTAAATCAATTTTGGTAAGATTTTGCGTTAGACCACGTTTTATTTAAACATTGCGACGTTTTGCGCTGAGAGGTGTTTGTTGGTTTATTGACTTCATAAAACGTTGTTGTTACCCGTCACCGTCAGGAATCTTTTGATATCGGTTGCGCCAATCAGCTTCATCGATTGGTTCTGTAGAAAGCCAACCCACATTTAAATGTTAGATTGGAAAGTATGTGCCTGCAATTCTGTGGAAAACTCTGACACTCTGGAAAAAAAGCAATGTCATGCAAAAACAAAATCAATTATTTGTTAATGACAAAACATTCACGTTGTTATTCTGTATTTCCATTAATTTGACGTAACTTATTTTGGACGTTTTGAAAATACCAATTAACTTCGAATGCAAAATAAAAATACAGTTCTATTGAGAATGTCGATTATATAGGTTTAGTAATGACATCTGTGTCAAAGTATTTGACTGATGTACGTATCTCGGGTTTCCTTTCGAATTCACGAAACGCTATTGACCTTATTGCGTTGGTTTAGAGCAGTTTTCTAATTGCGACAAACGATTGGCAATGAAAACTAGAAAGCGTTTGTGGCTGTTCTGCAAACTTTTAAGTGCAGCCTTTCAATCGCTTCAAAAGACAAAGTCGGACAAATCAAGCGGTACCTCGCGCTTATCCAATCGATCGAGCTGAGTTGCCAGAACGGCTGCAGTTAGTATTGTAGAGCTTTTTAGAGGAACTACGCATGTCTTGCCGATGGGAAAGACGCAATAGATCTGTCCCGCATCAGTTCCCATGCGCAAGTAACCTACCGCTGCATACACCCGTGCAGACGCATCACAGTATTGAAGCAGTTGCCATCGAGGGACTGTGATTATCTGCGAAGGTTTCAAGCATCTGGGGACACCAACATCGTGCAGTCGTTTAAGCTCATTTACCAATTTTTTCCACTCCGTCCTTTCATCTTCAGATAGAGGTTCATTCCAAGATGCACCATGTCTGCAAATCTCTTGCATGAACACTTTCGCGGTTATCATCACTGGAGCAGAAAAACCTGATGGATCATTCAAGGAGCATATCGTTGACAATGCAGGCCTTCTCGTGACATTACCGCTCAACACTAATTTCAAATCCAAAGGCATCTCTGTCTACGTTCCAACCCACCAAGTACACGTTCACACAGGTCTGAACCGGAATTCAACTTTTACTCGACAGGCCTTGACCTCTCGGCTTCTGGAATAGTTCATATAGTTCCTAAAACATTTTGACTGTTGCTGAGCCATTTCGTCAGTTTGAATCCACACTTTACAAGCATAGAACTTATCTGCGGCACAATCGTCACTGCTGTTTCATCATCGCGAAACGAAACCAGGCAATCGTCCATACAGAAGTTCAGCACAATGGCTCCTGCATCTGGATCGAATTCATGACTGTAGTCTTTCGCGACCCTTTTAAGACAAAAGTTAGCGATACTGGGCGAACAAGTAGAACCAAAAAATGCACTACCGTTTGGTAGTCATCCTGGGCGAACAAGTAGAACCAAACACATGCACTACCGTTTGGTACAGTCCCGTCGTCACTGAGGGGCTTTGGTTGGCTTAGCCCCCAAACAAACCTCCAAGCCCCTCCAAATTGAAATTTGAAACACTACAAATCAATGGAATTTTGTCAAATTTTAGTGTCAAGCCCCCCTGCTCGAACGTAAAGTCCCCCCTCACGAACGCAAAGCCCCCTATTGACGACTTTCTGGCGACGGTTCTGGTTTGGTAGTCAACAAGACCTTTCATGAGGCCACCATTCGGCCACCATACAAACCGTAGAGCAGGGGTCACCAACACGGTGCTCGCGGGCACCAGGTCGCCCGCAAGGACCACGTTTGTCGCCCGTGGGCCTGTTTTGAAATAGCATTAAGATGATGAGTATCGTCACATAGACTAACATCAATGATAAGTTGACAGCATAATTAAAGGTAAATTCAACTAAATTTTTTATTTCAGAAGTGTGTATCAAACTAGTAGCTCTTAGCGTTAATCGGTACCCAAGAGGTACTGTAGCTCTCAGTTACATAAAGTCTGGTGACCCTGCCGTAGAGCATCGCAGTCACGTTGTTGCACGCGTACTTGATGAAACATCTCTTGTACATCCGCCAGCACTGCAACAGGATGCATCGTAAACCTCGTTAGCACGCCAACAAGTGCGTTCGCTAGGTCGGGACCATGCAGCAGCAGGTCATTGAAAGGTAAACCTTGCTATTTCGCGGCGCAGTCAAACACACCTCTGACCTTACCTGGCTTACATGGGTTGATCACAGCATAATTTGGCAAGTACCACGTACCATGTGGATAGCTTACTCAGAGTCGAATTTTCATTTTCGGGGCCCTGGGCTATTTCAAATCGGGGGCCCTTCTGGAAGGCAGGGGTGGCCGTAGCCCATTTTCAAACTCCAACTCCGCTCCTGTTCCAAAATTTTTTAATCCGGTACGGGACCGGGTCCGAAAATTTTTCAAATATGAGAATCCGACTCCTATTCATACTCTGGCTACCATCGATACTGAAATGCAGCAACGTTTTTGCTTAAGAAATGCCATATATGAAAACCACGCAGACTCCGGCTGCTTCTGAAAATGAAAAGTGACTCTGGGTCCGTTTTTTCACGATGCCGCTGACAAAGATCTCTGTAGAAGAATGAGCGCGAAGGATGGAAGTGAATGACGATGATCATTCTCTTTTCATGGCGTTCTGATTCCAGCGCAGGGTCCGAAAGAAAAACGCAGGATCCTGCCAGAGTCGATTCCAGCACCCCGAATCCGTGACCACCTCGTTGCCTGGTGGAGACCTTTCTGGCACACTTAACACTGGGTTATAAGTTTCGTCTTTTCCATAACAGCTCGTAGTGCACCTGCTTTGGCAATGACTTACTGTCACTTGCTAAAACCACTCTCATGTGTACATTTCGAAATTCTCAAGTTAATGCAAGTAGGCTTATGCCTACTGTAGATCCATCGTTATCCTGATTACTTTGAAAAAAAGAAACCAACTTGCATGTGAAGCTCACTTTGCTAACTAAGCTAATAAGCTCAAGCTACAAATTGGCCTCACCAATACTTCAAGATATGTGTCTAGGTCAACGGTAGTCAAAATCTTTTTCTATGCATTCAGCTGTAGAAAGGAATGGCCCAAGATTACTACAAAACAATTGAAGTCAAGAACATCCCAACTTAACATGCACAGTATTAGACACAGTCATAAGCGCAATTTTGTTGTAAAATGTGAGAGGGACAGCTTGGCGTGAAACCAATATATTATGAAACCTAAAGAGAAGAATGTGGGGGCATGGTATATTATATCCCCACTGTCTGAAAAAGTGGGGAACGTGTCCCCCACCTAATTGCGCCCACGGACACAATTAACATTTTGTCCCATTGAATATCTGCAGCCTTGGCTACAATGCAGGCTAGTCTTGTNTTTACCCCGTATCTACCCATAAAAAGCAACAAGAGGGAGACCTGGGCTGATCGAAAGTACCTCACTGGCCTANGGTAAANTGAAAAATTGAATCAGGCCTTTCGTTCCACACAATATACGTAACAATAACCCAGTGTTTCCCAACCATTTTAGGCTTGCGGCACCTTACAGAAGAGAAATATTCTTTACGGCACCCAGTGGCGAAACCATAGCAATTTGCTTTATTGTTTGATTACATTTTGAAAATAGTATTTTTAATGATATATTGAAAAATGCATTAGCTCGCGGCACCC
>JGI24022J15233_10006660_pt1 | contig 12559 bp, 9 predicted proteins | sample Ectturendosymbi2_FD_15233 | JGI IMG/M metagenome (IMG submission 15233)
ACTTGATCGTTAGCGAAACTGACAGCAGAAGGCAGTCGTGCTAGAAGAGCTGCCCGTATGACTTAACTGCAGGCAGATGCGATAGTAGGAATTCAAAGTGCGTAAGCTCTTTCTGCATGAAAGTGCCCCCCTTAACAGACAGTTTACAACTGATGCTTATTGAGAATCTTGTCAACACAAATCAAAGCTGTGACTGAGAGTAACTACAAATCCACAGGCTTCGGGATCGGATGAATGTACAGCACGGTTTAAAAGTTAAATACTTTTGACCACCAAACTTTGACAACGTTTTTACCAGGCAACCCATCGCTACCCGTACACATCTTTTTCTGGTGTTACTGGCAACTCAGGACATATTGGTCTTAGACTCTTAAGTTCTAACACTTCAAGAATGTTACTTGTGTAGATGTGACGTTTCATTCTTTCATCAACGCAGCCAACAAAACCGAAGTAGAGATGCTTGTGGCGGTCTGAAAAGCTCATTTTCTGGCTCTGTTTGCAACAGCTCTGACTGCATTTAAACCTTTCATATTTTGCTGTTCTGCCTTGTCTTGTTTAAGCTTGGTCTATTCCGTGCCTACTGCAAATCAAGTCAATGGAATCGAAGTAATCATGTGGTTTTAGGTTGCAGTTTGGTTTAAGCCTTTGGGAAAACTGATTTCGTCAACTTCAAAATGAAGTCTTTCAGCAAGATGAAGCAGAATTTTGATTTTCAAAGCTTCCTAAAGACAAAGCTTCAAATGTTGCTGAAACATGCTTCACACCTGAGTTTGATCCTATCCCACAATTTTGTTGAACATAAAAATAGAATAACTGTTTCAAATGTGACTGTTGCTGCTTCTGCAGTGTCAGTTGGATTGCCGGTGAACAATCATCTTCACAAAGCACCCTCACAAAGCAGTGTTGAAAATTGCACTATAGCATTGAAAATTGTTTTTTAACTAAAGGTAGAAGTTGATTGGGGATTTGTGCATTCCAAAATTGAAATATGTTTTCGAAAGCTCAGCAGGTAATATTTGCACCAGTAACACAAACTTCGACTTTGCTTAAAAGTTTACTTTGTTCATTAAAGTTATAGCATCGAAATCACCATCCATAACCATTAGTGCATTCTAAAGGCACGAGTGAATCCTCGAGTTGGCAAACGCCACCAAAGTCGCAGGAAGAGGGTTCCGGTATTTGGTTGTAATAGGACTGGAACACAGCTTGTGCAGCCGAGCGCAGTCGGCTGTCGTTGCACTTGTATGGATCGGATCCACAGCATGACAGGACATCGTTTCCATTGTTACATTCTGTCGAAACCTAACACACACAAACAAGCAAACGATTCTTTCATTCCACTGGGGAAATGAATCAGTTCGGTAAATTCTACGGACAAAAGCACACACAAAATAATTTCTTGTTGGGGATTTCTCAATTGACGTTTTTCGAATGAAGCAATTACTATTTGGTGTCTTGATCAGTGGCGTAACTACAAGTTTGGGCCAGGGGGAGAAAAGCTTAGCTGAAGAGGGCCCACTGACCACTGTAGGGGGCCACTAACCAGCATTCACAAAAAAGTTCAGAAATCATAGCTGATCCGGATATCGTGGATGCCTATATTAGCTAAAAAACAAAAACACCCCCAAAAACGCAAAAAACAACAATGTACTGAAAACCAAAAGAGTGCTAAATATCAATTATCAGCTAAAGGTGCCCAGATTTTACATTTAGCTTGCCAGGGGGCAGTTCGCTCCCTGCCCACGTCAGTTACGCCGCTGGTCTTGATCCTTAGTTCTGGGTAGGATTATAAATAGTTTTATCATCGAGAAAATTCGTGTACTCTAAAATGCTGAAATTTTATTTTGTACGTAGAGTAACCACCAGAGAGCATTGAGGTTATGAAAAATAACTTAGGAATTGCTGTATTGACACAGGCACTCACGTCAGCGTAATTCTGATCATAACAGGCCCACTGCATGGAACCGCAAATGTCTTGCGCATTAGCACTGTCTTTAACCAGGCATTGTCCAGCCTCATTCCCCGCAAATGTCTTGCGCATTAGCACTGTCTTTAACCAGGCATTGTCCAGCCTCATTCCCGGTCAGAGTGCCATCGTTGAGAACGTACTGCCGCTCTGCTGTGCCATCGAAGTTGCAGGAGTTGTCGTCATTTACTTGCGAATCGTACGAATTGAAAACGGCGCTGGACAACGCTAAAAAAATGCCAAAAGTAATCTCATGTTGAATCACGCTAATTTGCAAAAAAAGATTCAATCCCTTCTTCCTGATTTGAGATGACGTACGAAGAGTGGCGTATTTAGGTTATGGCAGGCATGGCATGTGCTATGGGCGCCACTTTGACGCGGGTGCAAACATTGCTTGGTAAAAATTAAAATCTTTATTTACAGTTTCTTGAACCTCTGTTTTGCGCCCCATACTATCGTAAACTGCAAAGCTGCAGCAACACAGCAGGGTTGCCAACCTGTCTTCACCAAAAAAAGCCAGATCTTGTCCCCAAAAAAAAACAGAAAAAACCAGATAGCAGTTTGAAGGCATTAACACACAAAATATGCATAAGCAAACACAAAACAGACGTTAAAACTCGTTAGACACCACGGTACAACACAATTCAACTCATTAGAGGCATTCACTTTCCCCGTAATTACACTGTCGTATACTTGTTTCTCAACAATAAAATCGATCGTTTTCAGGGCAGCAGTAAGCTCCTTTCAATATTTTGTGCATCCTGCATGGTTACAGACTCTTTTCAGAGTAGATTTATAATGAATATGCAGCTCAGACAATGTTTTTGCAGATCCAAGCCTTTCCGACTGAAAAAAGCCAGATTTTGTCTGTTTTTTTTTGACATCCAAAAAATGCCAAAGGTGTTCAAAAAAAGCCAGAATTTCAAAATCTGCCTTCAAAAAAGCCAGATTGGCAACCTTGCAACACAGCATCCTTACATTGGCCGTGTTGCGTCAGCACTACCAAGCATTATGACAAAACTGTGGCGCTGTGACATAACAAGACGGTTAGACATTATGACAGGACAAGAACTCTCACATGTCATACCTACGAGACCTCGTCCTTCTCAGGCCATATGAAAGGCTAAGTCAGACAGAAACTCACAGCCACAGACTTAAACTCGTCTCAGCCAGATTCTGACTAATATCTTACCGCTGCGTTTCAGGCAAAAATATATTAGTGAGAATCTGTCTGAGACGAGTTTAAGTCTGTGGCTGTGAGAAACTGTCTGCTAAGCGCATACAGACGCGCAGCCACGCAGGGGCATTCAGAGGCAATTACCCCTAACATTTTTTGAGCGCCACCTAATTTTGTTGTGCCCGGAAAATATTTTATTAAAGCATACAACAAAAACAAGAATCCTACCTTCCTAAAAATGCACTTTGTCCCCAAAACCTTAAAACCTGGTTACGAGCCTACGCAACTAACTTGCTGTTGAGGTCCTACAGATTTAACCGCTGCGGCTCACTCTGACTTTGAAAAAACTTTTTTGAAGGCCACTAGTGTCCAATAATAACTATAATTAGGCTGAATACAATGCCCCAGTTCAGACACTAAGGCAGAGAACATTAGTTAGTTTCCTCGAATTTTTAGCAGTTAGTATCGTTGCCTTACCAGCTGAGCAAAAATGTTAACTCATGAAAGGGATTTGTTAGTCTTATTTAGAGCTAGCTTTTTCCGTCCAAATGTGTCATTTTGCTTGATGCCCACGGCTTTATGAAACATAGGCGTAGCAAGGGGGGGTGAAAGGCGCCATGCCCCCCATATTTCTTGCATATCTTAACGTTTTGTGCTTTGAGACGCGGTGTCCCAACCAAACACTGTTGCTCCTTTGAATTCAAAATATTTGGCTTCCCCAAAATTTTGGGCTGGCTGCGCTACTGATATGAAAAGGTCCTGACTGTGAAAAACTAAAATCTACTTGTAACAATTTAGGAGCTGTGTGCAGTTCAGATGTAGATGGCAAGCAATAATACGAGAAGATTCTAGATTGCAAAATGCTAGTTTCAAGTCATGTAACTTAAAATTATCGCGTCCTGAAGTCATACTGACATTGTTCGAATCGCTTTGCAAATAATGCTGACGATGGCAGTTGTACAGTATGTACTGCAAGCAGCAAACGATCTTTCAGTAAACCGAAGCTGGACCTTTCATACCTGCGGGCTTCAATGACTAACAATAAGTCAGGGCAGGTTTTGAGATCTAACTTTGGTGAGAATAGAAAGGGACGAAAGAGCGAAAGCCTACTTTGATAAAATCATAGAAGACTTTGCTTCGATAACGGCACGGAAAGTGTTGTTTTTATTTAATTTAACCGTGAAAGGCTGGATGTTTATGTTTCGATGGAATTGTGTTTTCCAAACACAAGTGGTACATGACTTGCATTAAATAATTTATTGTGCAATTCAAATTAAAGGTGTTTCATTTTAAAAGAAATTGTCTCTTGCAGTTGCAACATGTTGTTTGATTTTTTTTGTAAGACAAAAAATTTTGTTAGGCAGCACTAAATAGACCAATAAACTATGAAAACGTTATCATTTGAATGGTTTGCTGTTCTCCATAATAAAAATAAGTGAGTATAGAAGTATGTTGTCGTTTTTATGGATGATTTGTGTTTTATTTGCTGAAATGTTCAAAGCAAAAATAAACACAAATACTTTCCGTTTCGAAACATTTACTTTCTACATGTTGTATCCTTCGTAAAAATTGTGCCTTTATCGTGTATTTGAATTATTAGAAAGGCCGCACATTTAAACTTTGCCACGGGCGCCACTTTGCATACATATGTCACTGCGTGCAAGTTTACTTCTCATTCGTTTCGCGCGGTTGGTCAACGTTCTGTTGCTTACAAAATGCCTACAAGGACGTTGGAAACCTATTGCCACTAATATTTATTTAGCTCTAATCACATCACAATTCCCTGTAAACGAGTGAACTAATAGCAGGCCCTTAGCCAGGTTTCAAGGTTTTGGGGTCAAAATACGTTTTTAAGGGGGCAAGATTTTTGCTTACTTAATTTCTTTTTCTGGACACAACAAAATTTGGGAACACTGTCCCCATATGCTCCCCTTGGCTAGGGCCTAAATACCAGCATATTGAAAAACCTACTGTCGTATTTTTAATAGCTTCCACTGATTTTTTTGTTCACCTTGTTTTCACACCTAGTAAACGCACATGTTTGTACAGGTGCAACTTTCAAGCAGGGCCTGTAAAACTATTTAAACGCTTTAAATTCTACAGTGCACTCAACCGGTGCTCTGTCTTTCAACTTAATTCACCAGAACTTTACTTAGCAAGGTGTCGCTGTCACAGGTCGATGGCGAGTTGCAACACGCCATCAGCTGAGCAGTGCATTCCGCTGAAACGTCGGCGTAGTTCTGGCTGAAGCAGGCCCAGTTGACATTACCGCAAATGCTGTTAGGATCAGCATCAGGTTTGGCTGCACACTGGTAGGTGGATATATCCTGCAAGCAAATTTTGCAGATGATTCAAGACAAGTAAAGTTTGAAGTTTGTTATGTGTTGATTCATTCCTCTCAAAATCCAAACACAGTCACACATTGCAATAAGAAACGTCGAAAGTATGTACGCCTGTTGCTTGTTTAACGCTGAAATACAAATAAGCTCCAAGGACGCTAAGGATTGTGAGCCATCCTTGGGGTTATACTTCCATTTTTTCGAGAAGAATTTAACATCTCTTTCAGTGGAGTCCAACATCTTCGACGAAGGCTACCACTTTACATTTGTATGGTTATGTTTATCAATTTTCAATGCAGTGGCCTATTTTATTAACCACTACACTCGAGAAAATGCTGAGGTGATGCATGGTGCAAAAAGCTTAGTTTGAAGCGTGACATGTGCAGAGAATTGTAAGACGTCTGCATAGCAGAAATAGGCTATTCGATGAATCTGCCTGTCATGCTGTGCTTTCATAACTCTGCGAGGATTCTGACAGCACTTATCAACATTTCAGGGACAAGGTACTACAAGCGACAAGCAAACAAATCTGCTTACAACATCTTTGCGAGGAAATCTATTTCAGTATAACGTTTACAAAAGTTAGCTCTGATCGGACTCGTTGCGTAAAACTTGTGTGACTTCAGTGCTGTTTTCCACGAGCTCTACGACCAAGAAGAAAAGACTTTTTTGCAGCTATTTGGCATTTCCAAAAACAGCGTAGTGAAAATTTGCCAAATACGTTTGTCGTTCTCACCTCCAGCGGGTACACTCGCACGTAATCAACCCACATCTCAGCGTCGGGGTAATACCACACTGTGTTCGGCTTTGGGTTGTCCAGGTAGTCTCCACCGACAGCCGCGTTCAAAATAAGATAAAAGTACTGATCGAAAGGTTGACCTGACATATCCACAAGACTTAATTAATCACACTGCTGCGAATATTTGACATTGTCATTTTGGTAACAAATTTGAAATCACTTTGAAAAGGCATAGGTTGATTTTAACAAAAAAAAAAAATTTCTCATTGATTTTTTTGTCCAGAACAACAGATAAAAATTCTGTGAATTTCATTGGACACTGAAAACCCGAGGTTAGAACAAAGTTTGATTCGGGGCATTGTCTTAGAAAAGAGCAAACAATAAGGGAAAAACAAAAATTTTTGTTGCACATGCCAAGGTAAGACCAGTTTACTCTGCGATATTGTAGTTTTAGAACCTAAGATGAAAGATTTATTATGCAAATCCTATAAATGTATACAAGGTAAGGGTGTTTTTGTAAACATCGGTTCTAATTTGCAGTGTAGATACACTTGGTTGCGGTAACCAAAGTATTTTCAATTCGCACTGCGGCATGCTCAACACAGAAAGGCAACCGTATTCAGAACAATGCATAATAGAAAATATTCATTAATGTGTTGTGTTTATAAAAAGGTGTTGGCGCTGCTAACAGGCACTAATTTTAAATTATCTTTGGGCAAATATAAAGGAAAAAAATAAGTTGTTTGTCCAGAATATTTTATTTAAAAAAATCTGTTATTGCTCACTGATTTCAATTTTAGAAGTAACTAGCAGGGCTGGCGTAATCAGAAGATTTCAAAAGAGCTTAACATGAAGGTGAAGCACGTTTAAATAATTTTCGGTAACGTGTTTGCACCTATACAATTGCATGAAAGTCAAATAAAGATTCTGCACTGTTGCCAATTTTCCTTCAAAAGTTATCGTTGTTAAACAACTCAAAATATCCATTTAACAAATCAGTGGTCCCTGGTGATGAGGTTAAGCAAATTTTTCAGACAATTCGACAAATTTTGCGAAAATGTTTCAATAACTTCAAAATATGTTTTGGTTGTTTATAGTAGACTTACAGCGCAGCCATGCTATTTCAAGTTGTAAAAGGATTGCTTCATTCTCAATTGCAAATATTTTGCTTGTGGTGCTGCTTCTAACCAGTTATTGCTTAATTTTTGTTGATGATTTAAATACAAGGTTGCTGTTTGCTAATGTTGGCAACAATTTAAGTGTTACAAGTGCAGGGATAATGATATCATCCACGAATGAATAAACTATTGTTATTTGTGAAAAATTAACTTTTTTATCTACATTCGTCAAACTTTCTGTACTCCGTGTTTTATGCGCTCACATCACTTCCTTGCTTTAGCAGGATAAGTATTTCTCGCATTGGCATAAAACCAATATCTAACATGAATTTAATGCATTTTTGCTTTTACCTTTTTCATTGTACATCCAGCTGATCACCCTGTCCAAATTATGTCTGTAATAAGCTTTGCCATCAAGACGGTAAACCTAAAAATCAAAATTTGCATATACTGAAAAATGATGAACACTACCGAAACACGGTTCTGCTATCCTAAAAGAAATTTGTTCAATAATTGTATAAGGCACAGGAGTAACGCAAGTGAATCCATTTACAATATCTTTCACAGGGATACTAGTTTCGTCTGTTTAAACACACCTTCAGTCCTGCAAAGGCAGTAAGAAAACCTTACTGGTGAAATGTTGACATAAAAACAAGAGTAGAGAAAAACACGCACTGCGGCTAGAAAAATTTTTGCAATGAAGAAATAATTTAGAATGTTTTATAAACTGCACATTTCAATAATCAGAAGTCTTATTTGTTGTCTTGATTGTATTGAAGTGTGAAGCGGGGAGTGATTGTGTAAAAGCGATCGAAGTTTTCAAGATTCCGTTTGTCCGTAAAGCTGCAGCACAGGGTGGGGGTGGTTGCGGTCCAAACCAATAGACGACGATTTACTATGAACTGCACTATATTTGAGAAGTACTCGATTCTTTGTTTGGAAAATCATAAGGCCCAAATTTTTCAGTTTTACGGTGCCGCTTTCAGTGTCCAGAAACAAAAGTTTAAATGCATCAATTTACAACATTAAAAAATTGTCAACGTCACCAGTTCAGTTGGCGTCCAGTCTAAAGTGTACACGTGATATTGGTCAATGGAACACTGCATGTCCATGTCTCCACTACTCTCCCAGTAGTGGTTGTCGCAGCAAATGCCGTAATGAATAGTGCTGGCAATGTCATGGATGTTTTGCCCCCTTGCTTCCATGATGTCAATCTCCCCGCTTTGTGGCCAACCACCGTATACGCTGTCTCTTAAAAAACAAAACGCCTCAAGTTTGTAAATTTATGAGTTCCTGTTGTGTTTTCCACATCTTAAGTTGACTTTCGTCTTGAACATATAACTCGTAAGAGTTTGCACTTCGGAAAATAATGACAGTGGAGATACAATTGGAACGTTTTGCTGAATACTTTTCAACTTGCTTGACTTTGTAAGGTTTGAAAAACAAACTTTGCTGCAATTAGGTTTTGTCAAGGTTTTCCATGCTTCCGAGTTGAGTTCAAGATGGGCTTTGAGTGTCTAAGTTTGCTTTGTCATGTAAAAAATTTTCTTTTTACTTGCTTCAGTGAAACAACTCAGACGAAAGGCTGTCCTCCTTCAATATTATCATCCACTGGACACCATTATAGATCATCCGAGATGGATGAATGGTTTTGCATGGCTGAATATTTCAAACTTTATACGTCAGTATTTTTTCTCAAAACCTTACGGTTGTGTTAGATTCTCAACGGACCGCATGTAAGACATTACTCTGTACCTTGGCATCATCCATATAGCAGGCCAAAGTCCATAACCATTCGGAAGTTTGGCCCTCACTTCAACCCGTCCATATTTCCATGAAAATTTGCTGTGCATTCTTCCTGATGTGTATTGCTTGCCTCCGTAGCTGCGAAAAACTTGCGATTTTCATTGCTGCTTTGGTGCGTCAAACGTTTTTTTTACCAAAAACAAGAGCCTGTAATAAAGCTTCATGTTTAGATTTCTTTTTTGTGAATAGTTCGCTTCTATGCATGTTCATCCGCATTCAAGGAAAAAAATCTTTGTGGGAAACTTATTCGTCAATAAATTTCAAAATTAATTAAGATTTTGTTGACTTTGATTAGTTTTGTACAAGATGTCACTATAAACTGATTTTTCCAAATTCGGATGGTCATTGCGCAAAAGACAACATTGTTATTAAAGTGCCATTGCTTCCAATTCCATTACTATTTCGTATCTAGAAAAATCTAACCCATCTGAAATACTTTTAGATCTCCCACATATTTGAATAATAAAAACTGCCTAGGTAAAAGCTACCAAAAAAGTTTGCATTCCTGCCGTTGTCCATTGCGGAATTTTTAATTCCCAGCATAACATAGAAAAGGGAATTCCCCCATCGAACGGGAAACATTGACTCAGTTCTTCAATACGGGAATGCTGCAAGTTTGATGATACGGTTGACTGCAAAGGTCTAATAGGAGGTTTACGTATAAATTTTTCCAATCTCTGGAACACGCCGCCCCTGGCACAGGGGTCATAAGTTCCTGTTTTCTTGCGACTGATCTGTTGGACAATAGTCTGCTGCGGGAAGCGAAAATAAAAAAAAGAAATTCATTACACGGGCGTGTGATGCAAGCTTATGCAATCAGTAGTCAAAACATTCATGAGAGATGCTATATGCGAAAAAGTAAATTGGAAATTTCCCCGCTGAAATCATGAAAATATTCACCAGGAAGGAATTGTTTTCCCGTTTGCAAAACACTAAGCATCTTGTTTTCTGACGATGTGTTGTGCAGGAATCTGATCACAATTTTTAATTATGCAATTGCATTGTTGGAAACTTCACTGATGTCAGAATCAAAAAATAAAATATTTTCGTTGCTTCTGGAGAAAACCCTGGTAGCAAATGCACAGATTTACAGTTTTGACATCAGTATGGTATCTGCTATTTTTTCAAAAACAGTTTCTTTTTAGCTTGTGATGCGAATTTAGTTTGCTGCCTTCATTCACATTACAACAATAGTGTTTTTACATTCTGAGTAATTGAAACCTAGTTAGGATGTCATTTTCAAAGGTGATACAAACTAAAACATTGACCAAATATTCTAAGATTTAAAGAAACAAAACTGTGATGTTTGATATTCAAATATGTAAGTTTTTATTGCAGCCTGGAAAACATGTAACGTATTTTTCTTTATACTGTATATTAACCGTTAGTCTGCAAACTTCGACTATAAGTGCTTTTGCTAAAATTTTGGTTGACGTAGTTATTTCCATTATCTTTCAACGTGTTTGGAATTTAGGTGTTGTAAGCAACATTTATGCGAATGTAAAAAATGCAAAAGTACGCCAATAGCGGAGAGAGTCTGTGACAGGATTCTCCGAAAATGTGTTATGTGTTTGATAAAAAATTTTTAAAGTTAAACGCAGGCAGCTTATAAAATTTTGTGTCTGTTAAAAAAGGTAATGCTGCTCTTGCGAAAACAAATTTCTTACTTTAATTCACCAGCAAGTTCCACTAAAATAAATAAACCATTCATTTGCATTAATTTCGTTAGTACAGATCTGCAATTGATTTTAATTTGAGTAGATAAACGCTGTGACTGATGGACATCTTGGGTGTTTGGGCATCTGGCCTTAAGTTGGCCGTAACTGTTTCCCTCCTGCACCAGACAAGAAAACTTACATTAGTAAGATGAGGCGAAATTCTCTTCTTTTTTGCACCATACTCAGCAGAAGTATTTTTATCTTTACAGACAAGCAAAAAGCGAAACCAGGAAGGCAATGTGTACAGCAACTGGATAGCAAGCGATTTGCATCTAATTCAAAGCAAGTTTCAATTTGCTAACAATTAAAAGGTGAGAGAATGAATGGCTACGGTGTGGCACCAATATCAAACACTCCAAACCAAGGTTCTTATCATCACAACTAAATCATATTTTTTTCGTGGAAATGCGGATGCTTGGCAGAAGGTTGCTTTTGCTTGTCGTTGTTTTTCGTGATTCTGCCTTGCAAAACCAAAATCAAAGCAAAACCACATAGTTTTGTAGACGTTTAGAGCACAGACGTTTCTAAAGAATTGAACCACCTGCAAGGAGCTGAACAGCGTGTTGGGATGTGTGTTGCAATCAAACAAAACAATATAAAAGCTATATTCTGAAGCTATATTCTGTATCGGTTTCAGGATTCAAAAGTAGTAAAGCTGGGATGAATGTGTTTGTGAAAATATGAATTTCCGTTTGTAATAAATAAATAAACAAACAGACAACTGAATGAATTAATAAAATGTAATTAATAGACAAACACAAAACTAAGAAAAACCAACCCATTACTTACTTTTCTTTCAAGGGTGTGATTACCAAATGACCATTTTCTACGTTGATGTTTTCAGTCCTGTCAGTGTAGTACTGGAGTTCGTTGTTGTGGGAGGTCGGAACGACCTCTATTTCGAAGCTATTCAGGAAACTGTTATAGGAATTAAACTCTTCTTGATAAAGAATGGCACCTGAAATAGGGAAAAGTTTCCTATTGGTAGGAATAGCCTCTGCCACATGCGATGGGACATCTTAGGTTGTTACTTGGCTCCACTGAGGATGTTCTGGTTTACATCGTAATTTTCGAAAAGCTTTGTTTTACCCACAAGTGTCTTGTTTAATTTAAGAAATACTTGAAATTACTAGCACTGTTGCCACTGACAATTTGAATTTGTCGCAGCTACCGAAATATCTTACAGTTTTGGTGAGTGGTTTTAAACGATCGGCACAAAATTAAAATCTACGCAAAGCAAACAACAAGATGCACGTAGAGCTGCAACTGATTTAATGTTTTTTTACGAACATGCAACATTTAAGAAAACTCAAAAAAAGTTTTGACGAATCTCGTCAAGGATCTGTTCATTTTTCTCAAATTTTTTGTCACGACATGTCACGCAAGATCTTGTGCGAGCTTATTTCTAAGACTCGCGTGCAACGTTAAGCGGGTGAAGCGCCAACACGTGCGTGCCTTGCTCGATTCGCCAACCAGCAACTGTCTGGAACAGCTGGGAAAGTGCTTACCCACTGAACTAAAACTAACGCCTTCACATCGTTCAACAACAAAAGGAGCGGTTTATAATAGGGCACCTTAGAAAGACACGCACTCATACGTTCTGTGAGTGAATACTACTTTTGGAAGGATGCAATATGTAGAAAAGCAATCTTGAATTTCAGCACAAGATTTGATGTGAAACTCATGAAGTTTTTTT
>JGI24022J15233_10006663_pt1 | contig 12557 bp, 7 predicted proteins | sample Ectturendosymbi2_FD_15233 | JGI IMG/M metagenome (IMG submission 15233)
TTTTTTTTTTTTTTTTTTTTAATCAAAATTATTTGACGACGAGCGGCAGGCCGGATCCTGAATATACTCTTCGTCGCGTCATGTCGAGCGAACCAATTCAAGACGAACAGTTAACGAAAGATTGCAAACAAATGACACACAATTGACAAAAGATTGCAGGCACGGATTGGTAAACTGCAAGCATACAACAAATTATACAAAGAGGAAAAAAACGTTAAATGGAGAATTAATTACAGAATAATAATAAAGGATTTACTATAATAGAGAAATCCAAGGTGTTATGGCGAGGTAAAGCGGTTAGTTAATTCAAGATATTTAAGGACAGCGTTATACATATTAGTTGTGGGTTTAAGTTTAAGCGAAGGATGTCCAAATAGTAGAAGTTGCAACAGTCTTGAATGATCGTGTAACACGCTTGACAATAAATCTTGCAGACCTTCTTTCAGTAAAATTGATTTCACAGATTGCATCAGGTCAACTCGAAGCACAGAGTGAAGAGAAAAGTTAAGGAGTAGATGTTCTTCTGTTTATTACCACATAAACACATGCGACTATTGCAATCGAGACCCTAAAAGCTTGAAATACTGTATATAGAATAGCGCGGAAAATGCGTTATCATCCTCGACACAGCTGTGTTGTCTGCTACAGACCCGAAAGTACAACTTCCGCCTTCGCTATCGTACGCAGTTAAGGACACGACAGTGATCCACTCACCCGTTTCACCGATCGTCACGCCTCGCTTCGAATCTTCAGCTTCGCTCTTGGCAGCAGCAGACTTGTTCGCGATCTCGCACACCTCCTTCGCCTCCTTCTGCGAGAGCTGACGCAAGCACGAAACTGCAGCTCTGCGCAGGATCAGGTGCCAGCTGGACAAGCAGCTCTGGAAAGCAAAGGCTGATTGCTGGTTCTGAGCATCGGCTTCGGCCGCGCGCACTTTCACTCCATTAAATTTACTGTGCAATGAATTTCCCACAGAGAACGTCGCACTGCACAAAAGGTAAGCAGTGCCACCGGAGAGTCGGATACGCTCCAAGTGATTAAACTCAGAAGCATAGTTTATTGATTTGAACACGAACAACCTTCCACCGGAAAAAAACACCAAATAACCCACGTCAACTTAAACAATCAAACAATAGTGGATGAGTGGTGCACCAGTAACGATCATTTATACTCTGCAGTGGACGTGAAAGGAAAACCAGGCATGGAAACCACGAGAGAAGAAACGAGGCGCTTACACAGAGCCTGGGAACCAGGCTACTCAGTTCCACATGTTTCGGTGCGAAGAGATGTAGTTGCTGGAGACAGGATATGGACTCGGCCCGAACCTGCGTTAAAAGCGTGGTGGTTGGCGAGGTGCAAGAGAATAGTCACAAGGCTTAGTTTTTCATATTAAGCTGTCCGCAAAGAAAAGGTGCGCAGACATTTTCGCCAAGTCCCCCAAAAGAGGAGCGTCCACTGTTGAAACCGACACAAATGAACTACGATTTGCAGCATAAAACGTAGAAATGTCAAACAGCCACTGTTACAGTGCGACTGAAAACAGTATGTGAAGGATTTCGAAATGCCAAATGAGAAAGTTTTTCAGAAGCATTCCAGTTTGCCGCTTGTTGGTACAAAGCACGTGATTACGCGTCCGGCCCGTAACGCATAAAATACCTGAGCATCAACGTGATGGGACATGATGGCGCAGCAAGTCAAGCAGGATGAGCGAACGGAAGATATAGAGGACGTGGTCACTGCAAAGCAGGATCGTGTTACAAAAAAACATAGCGAAAAAATTTTTAGAAAAATGCATTACACTGATTCAAAATATGGTCTTTGTGTCACGTGTCACGTTGTTTCATGAGCGCAAAATCGAAATTTGAGGCAACTCGCAAAAAGGAACTTCCTCTTGCTTCATCCGATTGGAAAACTGCATCACCGGCAACGGAAAAATCGAAACTGGAAATACCTTGCAATTCAGGCCCCATTGTGGTGATCAGTGCGCCGAGACACTTGCCCAAGCACCTGTGGACTTGACAGTGATGAGGAGCGACTTGAAGGTAAAGCGCCAGAACGACTTGCAGAGTGTTTTCGACGTACGTGCGAAACATGGGACCAAAGGCGTCGATGATGAGCGAGAGGGCGTGCAGCGACCAGACCTGAAAAGCCAATAAAACCGTCAATAACGACCTGCTATTCAGTTATTTTAGTTTGGCCGAGCACAGTTGACAGTAACTTTCGCAACATGCAAAACACTATTAAAACTCTCAAACCGTAATTACGCCAAACATAATTAATAGCACCAATGCAATATTCAAGACATTCGCACGAGGTTACAGAATGCAGGGAGGTGGGCAATTACACGTAAGGGTATACGATGCAGTACAGCGGTCACCATGACCACTGTCATCTTGCTCTTAAATCATATTTTATAATTGGCCAGAGGCACGTTTATAAAGGAACTGTCACGCAAAAAAATTCAGCAAAGTCAGGAAGTTGAATTCAATTAACTTCAGATACGCAACACACAGCAAGTGGCTTGATCAGCAAAAACACGTAGGCAGTACTTGGTAGTTGATGAGGCAGGCACACACACGATGTAGAGCGATTGAAAGTCTTGTAAAATGAGACGGTAAGGCAAAACGAAAACATAATTATTTTCTCGACGCACTTGGACTTCGGGCGAATTGTGATCTCGTGCGAGCGCAAGCAGAATGGCGACGCTTGTTCGCAGATGCTGTCCAGAGCCCATCCCGCCCACGTAGCGATGAAGACAGCCCAGTGCAAGGGAATGGCTGGTTCTCGACACGACGTCGCGCGCTGTCTTTAACCTGTGAGAAACCATCAAAGAACCTTACCGTGTGCGTCAGTTGGCTCATCTTTTACACGAAACTGCGTTGTGTTTAGCCAATTTTCTACCCGTGTTTTCATTTTGCAGATCAATGAAAAGTGCACGACGTATTTACTCGACGAGTAATGTTGCTCGATCTTTCGTTATGAGTGCAAGTCATCTAATAAGCATCGGCTGCATAATTGTTTTAAATATCGTAGGGCTTCAGTTAGTGCAGAGTTGGAGAAGGCTTTGCATAGTTGCTAATGAACACTGTGATGCAGTCTACAAAACATAACGCTGCCACTAACCTTATGTTTAGACAACGTTTACCTTCAATATTGGCTTTGCTTTGACACCTTAATTAATGTTGAATACGCGTAAAAGAGAATACTCAAAATGTTGCTTTGAACTTGTCTGAAAAAATACCTCCCGTTTCCGGATCAAACACGGTTGGCAGATGAACTGAGACAGGAATTTTTAATAAAGCATCTTTCTAAAAACGTTCCAGAAACAGCAACGAACTTAGAAGTAGGACATCCCGATGAAATGCTTACTTGTCAAAACACAGCTGGGCAGTCTTGGCAACGAATCCGGGGTCATTAGTGACTTGAGCCATCCGACCCACCGCTTCACCGGCAGCGCAACGCAGAGGGACATCGCTTGACGCCAGAGCAGATATGATCAATTCAGTGGCAGCGTTGCGCACGTCTTCACCTCCCAGGCGACACTTACTTTCTGCGAGACCTGGGAAGGATAAAAACAACTGAAATGTTTTTTTGTTTCAGAAAAGACAGTTCATTCATTCGTCAACAAGATGAGACGCTTTACGCAGGCGCGAAAAACTACCATATTGATTTGACAGCAAAAGCAAAGTGTCAATATTTTAAGTGGCGAACGGGATAAAATGTTCATTTGGCATGCGTCATGAAACGAATATTGCGAACTGACTGCCTGACCGCAAGGCCAGCTCCGCACTCAATCCAATCGTAACATACTTAAAAATATATCTAGAAAAAGCACGCAAGAAAATTGATGCTTGGCGATTAACAATGCTAAAGTTCAAATAAAAAAAAACTTCTCAGTCACAATAGCCATATAAAAAAAACAAGCAGTGAAAGGATTCTCAGGGTAAGGTCTTAATGCAGTGATAGGCTTGGCATTAAAGCGCGTTATACAACACGTACTTGAATGGAGGACAAAATCGACGGAAGAGCAAGCAGAATTGCAAACATGTAAAGAACTGTGCAGAGCAGCACAGGTACTTTTACAGAACTCCATGAAAATGTCTACGTGACCATTTTTCACATAAGATTGGGCGATTGCCTATGAATTGAAAATTTCTTAAAAGCATTAATGGCCTGCATTTCCGAAACTAGCTATTTCATGGGACATTTCGTCCTGACCTCTGTGTAACCTCAAACGTCTTGTGGTTTCAGATTAACATATTACTCACCCCCCAACTATCACAAATCAGTCAAGATCAGATGCAGACCATAAAAGAACAAAACTCCAGGAATCATTTCTTGAAACTCCCGAAGAAACAAATTCGCAAAAGACTACCAGTCAAATGCCTCCATGGTTCAACGAGGTCATGAAGTAACACTATTAGGACCATTTAAAGTCATATTTTTTCTGTGCTTGAAGAAGCCATGAAACGAGTTTTAAAACAAAAATCGCACCCCTACGAAGTCTACAACAAAATTTATCAAGTCATATTTTGCATGTTAGGTCATAAAGTCATATTTTGAACATTCTCTCAAAATATCAGGAGGAACTACTATATCGCAAGGTCTAAGCTGCATCCTGCAAATTGAACCCATTTGGGCACATTGCCAATGTTAGCAAAGACGTAGGTGAACCAAGTTATTTGGATGAAATGTAACGCACTGTCTATAAGTGCATGTTCTTGCTGCCCCAAAGAAACAAACCAATGTCCATGCATGTTTTCAATTTGCTTCAAACCAAACTATATGTTTTGCTCATGTTTTGAGCTGTTTGTTTTAGTGGGGCTTCAACAAACCATGGGACTACCATCTCTTCTGCCTATTTTTGCTGGTAATGCTTCTTTGTACAGTAGCTGTATGTTTATATACATTTCATATTTTCTGAAAAATAAGTCATATTATCAAGTTTTTCCGGTCATAAAAATGGCCCTAAACATTATCGATGAACTGACATCGCTCAAGATCGAACGCCGGCCCCACCTTTCAAGGCGCAAATCAACGCGGTGAAAACGTTGATCTGTATGGCCCTGTGCCGCTGCTGGTTCTTCTCGGCCTGCTTGGAGCAGTCGTCGAAGTGCTTGAGCATCTGGAGCCTGTGCTTCATCGCGACGTGGGGAAAGGCGATGCCGAACAAGGCGATGGCCGCGTCGATCACGCTCACGCCGAGTGGCAGTGAACCTGGAGCGGTGTTGTCCTGGAAACATGTTTTTATTCAAAACGCGAGCGTCGACTGACACGCGCTATGACTCATCGCCGAATGGCTTTTTGCATTACAGTATATAGACACCAAGCGGACAGGACTAACACAAAAAAATGGGACCGGTCAGCATTTGATGACTCGCACCAACCGATTGAATCAAAAACTTCAAAAAAGTTATAATAATCGTGTTGATCCGCTCGTTCCTCTCAACCTCCGATCAGCGGACGATTCTCATCAGTCCTGTCCGACCGGATACGGAAATGACAATCGCGTCACAAAGGAAATAGAAAACTGTCGATGACTGAACACCGGCGCCTATTCCAAAGCAAACGAGCCCTAGGTCGCTTTCCATGTATCTCAACCAAACACGAGCAGAGCAAACTTAAAGGGCTTTACGCCACAAAAATGAAGATTTCCAAGCGCGTGAAGCACCAGCAGCATCGTCTCCGAGCGCACTTGCTGTTATAGCGCCGATAAACTTTTTATATCACACCCGAATATACCTGCGGCGATTGTAGGTAAATGCATGTTGGGTCGTGTTCGAGAGAACCTGAGCCTGATGCGCTGTTGCCCTGGAGTTGGTCCTCGACTAAGCTCTGGTCAGTTTCCTGAGCAAAAAAATGACAAGGCATTCGCTAAATCCTTATCACAGCATCTGGGCGTCGTCCGTTCCCGATGTTTACATTCAATGTGACCCTTATTACGTCACGAAACAGCGACCTTGCGTCACGAATCAATTAGCAAATCCATAACTGGATGCGACGACACGACGCGAGGCCGAAAGGAAACGATCGCTGCAAAATGAAATCTAGATAAAATGCCAACATCTCACCCTGAGCCACGAGCCAAGCAGCGCACTGTCGTCATGGTGACACAAGGAGCGGAGTAGAGAAGTGGTGGTGTTCGCAGGGTTGTCGGTGAGCGTGAACTCCGCGACCAGTTCTCGAAGAAGGGCGTTAAAACTACCTGCGATCATCGCGCATCAAGCGAGGTTTTAATTTATGGCGATCACATCGGGCACTACAATCACAAAATGCTGCTTTTGCAGTGAACTAGCATCAACAGTATCCTTTACTCAGTTTTTGTTCATCGACAACAAGCGAAGAAATTTCGTTTCCTGAAGCGCATGCAATACACGCAACATCATCCTGCTGCTCGACTTCCGCCGTACAATTCCTTCGCAACACCGGTTGCACTCACCTTCATACGAGCTGGGTGGCAGCAAGGCCAGAGTGTCGTAAAGCCGCAACCTGACCATGGCTGAGCTCGCCTTGAGATGTGGACCGTGCATTGCAATCACGTGAGGAAGTCTGAGCAAAAACAAGAATCCCTTTCAACCATTTTGTTGAAAAAATCCTCGAGGTGTACGAAGGGACGAAGAGAGGTATTAGGAGGATGACGATGAAGAAGTGTGGAAAAGTTTGAGTAACTTTGCGCAACACTTAAAATCTCCGAACGGCATCGGACTGAAAGAAAGAATTAATCAAACGAAATGTGCAAAGCACTTACATCCCCGTCATGGCCATGGCGCTTTCAAGCGGAACCATCAGCTTTCTCGTGATTTCATCATTCAGTAAAGTACTGCAGTGGGCAACGAAACTCCGCATGGCTGGAAAAGAAACGAACCAATGCGGCAAATTGTTTGGATAAAGGTACATGGACTAATCTCCACGCTTTGAACGCAAAAAGACATCGAACCTGATTATTATGCATGGTTTAACATCAAGTCAAAAACAGAAGAATGCCAGTCTTCTGTAGCAGTATTTTGAAAAATAAAATTTGCATCAAAACGGATTTTCAAAGCTCTTCACAAAGTACATGCACAAAATACTAATTTTGCCGCATCCAATGACCTGTTGTTTTTCAGAAAAATAGGCTTTAAAAACTGATTTCTAATTAAAATTGGTAAAAAAATAGATCTTCATATTCCAATTATATCTTTATTTCCAAGCAACCTTGTTTGCTCGAAAAAAAAGCAATTGTTTTGATCGCACTTGCATCCAACAAAGCTATTTCAACGAAATGCAACTGCAGGTTAAGTTGCACCGTTACCGCAGCACGTACCACAGAGCGCGCCCGATCGCGACTCGAGCGTCAGTTGCCATGTGAACGAGTCACCTCGCTGTTTTTCCTGTTCCAGTTCGCGCATAGATCTCGGAAATGACGTTTTCCACAGCAGGAAAAGCTTGGGGAGGAGGTGCTTCACCGTGGACGGACCTTGGCAAGCAGAAAATGATGAATTGCACACATAGACTAAACATGATGATGCTCACAAATGTGCAAAACAAACCAGATGGAAGTTCGATTGCACTGTTATCGACTAGATTTTTTTAGGTCATAGACAATGTTCCCTCCACGGTGCGCAACTGCGCAGTACCACCAGACAAATTGCGCAGTGCTATCTCATTCTCGCGCACTTCCAACATTCTGAATTNAATACTATGTACTGTATATACATATATCACATAGCCCTTTCAACGTTGGGAACAGTTCACTGTTTGCGTGTCTGCATGGNTGCGCAGTTGCACGCGCTTCGTGCGAAACAAAACAAACATTTGCTCAGTGTAGAATTTTCTTAGAGGGAACATTGGTCATAGACAGAGTTTTTCTGAAGTGACCGAAAAAGTTATGTTAATTCGGTCATAATGTCCGAAAATATAGGCTATAGTGAATGTTGTTACGGCAAGTTTTAATACTATTATGGGACAAATGACCGAAATGTCTCAGCGAAGAAAAAAAACAGGTTATCGATGACATGTCACGGGTAATTACGGTTTTAAAAATTTAGTACACAAACGAAATTCCTGCAAAAGACGGGCAAGTCAACAAATCCAGAGGCTTACCCAACGTCATCAGCGCGCCGACGAGCAGCCAGCCTGCCTGGGTTCGTTGTATTGACAATCGACTGTTCTGCCCAACTGACCGGAGTATTTCTTCCGCTATAGTGAATGCAACCTGACGAAATAGTGTTTTTAAAACCCAGAGACAATAGCCTAAGCACACCTCCAAAATTTAGATGAGTGCGAGATCGACATAGTTAGAGAGTAGACGTTGTTTCGTACTCACGAACGTCCAGGTTTATCACTCAGTTTAGACAACAACACCAAGAGTTTCACCGAAAAGATCCAACTGTTCATTCATACATTCCAACTATTCTTATCTTTTCGGCGTTCGACAAAGCTATACAAAAGTAGCTAAAAGCTTCCAAGATGCTTGCAAGATGCTTCAAAATTCCAAACGCGGCACACTAATCTTCAAGTCGTCACCTTTCCTTTCGAATGGGGAATCCCCATCGGACACTCCTGCACAGCCCCGAACAGTGCGGCCAGCGCTGCGCTGTAACCGGCGATTGCGTCACCTGACGACCGAAGTCGCTGCAGCCTGTGACAAAAGCATGTGAACCTGCGTCAAACTTACAACGAAACCGCCAAAGGCGTTTTGTTACTGTCTTCAATAAGCTTTAACCTTGAAGGACTGCAGGAATGGCATTGCGCTGTGACATTTGCCAAACCGCCAGCTTTGCTGAACGAAGACTGGAATCAGACCCGCTTGAATTAAACACGGCGGTCCAAGCTAGAACAGCGTTGTGCAAGTTCAGCGGTAAAAAAGAGAGATTAACTTACTTTTCCATGCACTTGTCAATCAACAATGCCAGTTGCGAAGGAATGGCGACTGCTATGCAGCGGAGACACCATGCGGCTGACAACCTGGCCGAGTGACATGGAAACAAGAAGACACTCATCACAGAACCGATTACATCTGAAAGATTAAAAGGTCATGTGTCAAACTCATGCAAACGATACACTGTAGCAAGGACCAGTACAACGAAACATTTTCGAAACCGAGGGTATACATCTATGCCATAGACTGAACAGCAAGATACGATGCTCGAGTTTTTTTCCGCCATTTATCGGTCACAGACGAGTTTTTTTTTAATGACCCAAAAAATTAAGTCAATTCGGTCATAAATAATGTCCGAAAAAATAGACTACTCAGCACTATTATGGCGAGCTCTAGTACTATTATGGGCCAAACGACCGAAATGTCTTGGCGAAAAAAAGCAGATGCGCAAAGGCGCCTGTTCACCGCACATGTCGCACGAGGCCAACAAGCAGACAGTTTGTTCTGACTATCGTTTGGCCACAGGTTAGTCTCTGCCACGGTCTCACTCACTGCTCTGCGCATCGTTGATTAGGGGGAGTGCCGCCGTTCCTAGCGCCTTCATCAAACTCCCAATCTCCTGTGTGGCGCACACGAGCACGTGCTGAGAGGACATGACGTCGATTGATGACGTGCCGTTCGGGTTGTTGCCCTCGTTGGACAACGTGTCTACATTTGCATGTGAAAGGAACGATCGATATAGCAAAATAAATTATTAGTAGTTTCAAAAAAGTTGGTTTGATTCAGAAACCGTAGACAAACATGTGCTGCTAATAAACACAAGTGAGAGACAACAACTACGAAACATGATACATATAAATAAAGCCAAAAAATCGCTCGTGGCAACCCTTGCACCACAAAAAGAAGCATGACATCACTCTTAGACATAGTCCGAAGCAGCACATCGAAACCAAAAACATTTCTGCAGAACGCTTGCAGCGACAGTGCACCACCCCAGTAATGATTTATGCAAAACAAAGGTTTCATGTTAACGCAAAAAAAGGACTAATGCGGCGGTGAACGCAGCTCAACTCACCAACCGAGGCCATGTGCTTCATTATGATTTGGCAAAGCTCTCGTATTGCAGTTTGCTGCTGGGATTCCCCTAGCATGAGACCGAGAGTTGAGCGTAGGATGAACGATGTGCAGCGACGCGAGTAAACTGCCTCGACGTGACTGGACGTTGCCTGGAAAAGGTGATTGCACCTTCTGATTGATTACCCGCATACACGCACAGTCGAGTGAACACCACAATCGCACTGACATGAACGCTGTAGCTACGTCGAGTTAGATTACGCCAAGGGGTTAAGGAACAGTATACGAATGGCATACATTGTTCATACCCGAATGGGATGCAGAGATCAGTAAAAACATTTTCTTTCGCGAAGCGGTGAGGTCAGTACGACTACAGGCAGCGCAAGTGCTTGCCAGGCACGAGCTAACTTGGTCATGATAGCAGAGCGATAACAGAATTAAAACATCTTGGACTGACAAGATTATGGATCCGTTACTGCAACAATCAGGGTCTCATTTTCAAGCCAGTGAACATTTGCTTTTGAAAAAAACGTTTCAAACAATACATTTGCTCTGATGACTGTCACCACTTCGAGAAGACGGTGCGAAAGAAGTCTTACCTTGGGATGCGCGACCACTTCCAAAACTTTATTAAGAAAAACGGGCAAGTGACCTGCCAGCCAGTCCGTGCCAAGATTTCGGATGCATTCGACATAAGCTTCCGTGACACCAATGCGAATGCTACGAACCGAGGTGGCTGGAAGCATAAAAAATATTTTCATGTTTTTCAAGACGTGACAACCTCAATCACCACTTCAAAACACAGGTCTTCCCTGAAGTCATCAGCATCCGCGAGAAGCAGCGTTTCTCCGTAAAGCAAAGTAGTCAACAAGTTTCAGCACTGGTATCCACACCTTAAGGTTTTTCTAAACCGAAAGATGTCGTCGCCAAGTCTGAGACCAGAGCTGATGTCTTGCGATGCACAAGTTTCAACTTAAGTTTCATAACTTGATCAGGATTTGACTTGGTCATTCTCGATATACGAAAGTTACAAAAACTCGTTTTCAATGAAAAGAAAACAATCATAAAAAGAAACGCTCGCTTTCATAGTTGATTTTGTTTCCATAAAGAACTTAATTTTCAGCGGAAGACAAAGTAGTGAATCTCTGCACTGTTTATGTTCTAGTCCTACGATTAGAGATCTGCGACACTAAGCCAGATGTACGACGTACACAATAGGGTTTCTGACGAGAGCAAGCAGTTTGCGAGAGCTTCAGTGTATGAGCTTCTATTTGAGAAAAACCGCTTTCACGGACAGGTCAATAAACTGTCCATTAATATTTTTTCAATTTCTGTTGACGATATCTTGCATTCCCCACATAAATTAGAAATATTGTAACTTTGTTATTTTACCAATTGAAAATCAATAACTTGTATGTGCTAACGCAAGTTCGAAAAGGCTACGAGTTGCCAGAGTAATTCCAAAATGGCGATCCACAAGGATTATCCAACTACAAAACCTTATGGTAATCAAACTATGTTTCATTGACTTCCTGCTGCAAGGTTTTTGAAATCCGCTTTCGCCAGCGAAAAATTCAATTATTTTCAAACTTTGGCAGAGAACGGAAATAGTTCAACGTTTGGTTGCAGCGAAATTCTTTAAAACAAAATACATACAGCTCTTGAGAAATGGAGCATCATAATTCCACAATACTGGTTTACAAAAGAACAAAAACGACCTAATCAACTGAAATCTAAAAATCAAGCATTGAAAAGTGCCGATTAAATACAGATACTTCGTAAGTAGTTACAAAGGTTTTGTCAACGGAAAGTCGACGTAACTTACACTACAGCAGGAGATGGCTTGCTGCAGCTGCTACATAAAATGATTAAAACAAATTGTTATTTAAAACGGGTTTGTTGACACGCAGTAATTAATATAAACTTCAACAGTCAACTCCAATCAATCGCTTGTTGTTTAGAGGAGCTTTGTGCGATCATAAACGACGATGCGTTTGTTCTTTGTCGATGATTGCGAATTAAAAACATTTATGTATCCTTGCTAAATAAATTTTGGACAAGTCTGAAAAAGACAAATCTATGAAACGCACGACTTTCCACAAGACGGAAGAACTCTGAAATGCCAGAAGTACGATTAAAACGCAGCGATAAGCAAGAAGAAAGGCGTTGGGCTAGACAGGAATGCTAGATTAAGCCGGAGGTTGCCGACCTATGCTTCAGCCTTTGCAACTCGCTGTCTTGGGCCTTTGTTCTATTTCAACTCCCTGTGCTTCTGATAAGTTTGAAGTACTTGACGGAACAACAGATATTAAGCAGAGCTCCAAACAAACATAACCCAAGCATGTTTTTTTCACGGACTAGCAAATTGAGCAAACTTGACACCTGACAAACGAAAAAAGGAAGGAAAAGAGACCACAGTTGAAAACTCAATTGGCCGTTTCTCTGCTACTAAGAAATGCTGATTGACTGAATTTGAAAATGGCGGGAAACTCACCAGCAGCGCAACGAACCATCTACGCGCAGAAGTTTTTGGCTAAGGTTGGCGGGAAACGTAACTGCCCATTTTTCATCCACCTTTTCATCAATCCACCTACGGAGCAGATCAAAAGACCGGGCACGTTAG
>JGI24022J15233_10006670_pt1 | contig 12554 bp, 7 predicted proteins | sample Ectturendosymbi2_FD_15233 | JGI IMG/M metagenome (IMG submission 15233)
ACCACATTCTGAGCAGCATCAAACAACGGTTTGATAAAACATCTTCGACGTTATATGCCGATCTCTCACTTCTTCACCCAAGAAACTTTGGTCAAGTGCCATCGGGGACTATGGAAGAGCTTTGTAAATATTTGTTGAGATTTGATAATAGCATCACTGCAGGACAACTTCGCAAAGAACTGCAAAACATTAGAAACCTGTGGCTTATATTAAAATAATCAATTGCAGATGCTTACGTAGTGCAGGAAGGCAGTGACAATGAACTTGAACACANCACGAATCCTTTATCCATCACGTGTAATTCATGTAAATCTTATCCCATCTGCTGCTGCAAGGCGCTGCTGCAGTTGAATCTCTTTACAGATGCCTACAAGGGCATTTCATTGGACTTGCCTATCCAAGTTGCTGCTAACACTGTCGGTGTCTCAAGTAACGTGTGAACAATCTTTCTCTGCTCTGCAAAGAATTAAAAGCCGTCTACGAAGCACAGTGACGCAAGAACAGCTTGAAGCGTCAATGCTGATGTTCGTAAAGAAAGGAATTCTGGCCAAACTTGACAATAAAGATATCATCGATAGTGTTGCTGCCAGCAGTGAACTGCGTAGACACTTGATTTGTTCAACTGTGCTTGTTTGGAATAAAATAAATTAAGTTTTAGTTGGTAAGGCAGTCTTTTTTGGTCCAGCATTTTGCGTATTGTTTCAGAAAAAACACGAACTTTCGTTTGAGAATCCACGCTGTTCTGATTTCGTTAACCATGAAAAAATTCTGGTCTTATCAGAGTAGGCTATGGGAGCAGTCTTAACTGATGCAACATCCAATTTAATAAACGGCACCCATGTATCGCTGTTTAGCAGTTACTTTGATACGCAGACCAATTTTTATGATCCTTCTATTAGCCGCAGTGCCCTTCTGCTGCTCTTCGTTGAACGGGCCAGGGCTGGCGTAGTGGGAATGCCCCGGCCGGTTTAAAAGCCCCTGGTGGGAACGCACCCAAAATATAGCCATTTTAAAACATCTTCAAACTCATTTTAAACCAAAACCTGAAAAAATGTGGGAATGCCGTTCCCACGCGTTCCCGCCCCACTACACCTCTGCGTTTGTGCCCATAGACCATGTTTTTGTGCCCATAGAGCATTACGATATTCGTTCAATGGCCGTGCATTGATCACCCCAACTTTCGATTGAGAGGTGAACAATGAAATACTGTAGGCCATCTATGATTGTAGATAAGATCGTATCATTTTCTGATTTGCAATTTTTTACATTAAGGATTTTAACAGATTAACACACGCTAAAACACGAGTAAGATGCTCACTCCGAGTAAAATCGATTATTTGCTGATAAAGATTTCTGGCGCTCTTTCCGAACAAAATGGGTACAAATCTATGCTTCTCTCCCATGAAAGTATTCAATGTTTGCAAAAAGCATATTAATCGAAGTCGAAATGTCTTTAAAGACCAGCAAAAAATGTACCGTCTACCTTCTAACGACATGCCACAAAGCAAACTGTTCTTTATCCATTAAAGTAACGCGATCTCAGTGGTTTATTTTAGATACACTAAAATATTGATTTGCAGCGTAAACCCAGTAAACTCTCTTTTAAAAGTTTCAACTAGCCTTCTTTCAATCCCCATCAAAATACGAAGAACTATAAAACAATGATAGGGGCATGTTCAAAAAGGCAGAAAGAATAAAGGAATTCGTACACTAAGATGTATTATACGCATGTTGCAAATGTTTAGGCCGCAGCCAAATTTCCAGCATTGTTGAATAGGAAAAGTTTGTTATATTGTAAGTTCAAAAATTTTGGTGAGCTTAAATACATATTCAATCATATCCATGCACCTGTTGAAGTAGCTGGCAGTTGATAAGTCATTTGTTTTANCTGGCTATACAATTCTAGTTAAATAGCACTGAGTGTCCAGATACAAAGGAAGTAACTATAGAAAAAACTCCGTGAGACCAAAAACTTCGAGGNTTAGTGAGACTTCTGCTGGTTAAAAAATTCATTGTGTGCATCCGCTGGACGTCGCTGCATCGTAAAGTGCAATTTCGTGAAGATTTGCGGATATTCCAGAGGCAGTTGTATTATTAGTACTACCAGCGCTCACTCAAATAAGAAGCTGGATCTGAACTGTGATTTACGCGCATTCAGACAAAAGGCGGTGTATCTACCCTGTTACTGCTACACTTTGCTTTTCATATACAATTTATCCGATATATATGGTGGTCGGTCGAAATCCCAAGTGAGCGTATATGCTGGAATTATTAAGATAGAAGAAAAGATAACTACTCACCAAAGAAAACTTTCAAGCATTGAAATGTAGAATAATTTGACACTCACGTTGTTCAAGTATAACGCGCGAAACTTCGACTCTGTTTGCTGGTTATGAACAACATGCACTACTTCGATACAGNCCACTGAAAATTATTTGAAGCAAAAAATGTGATCTTGAGGACCTGTATAGAATGTGAGATAGTTTGCATAGTACCTNTCCACAGACCAGTTGNAAAATATTGATCGCGAAAATAGCAGTTTTGCAAATACGAAAAAAACGAAAACACGTGTGAAGCTAAAGAAAATTACCCCCTAACATTATTCACTTCCGCTCCCTAATTGTGATTCACTTCCTCTCCCTAATGAACGACCTATCTGTTAGATAAGGTTTTAGATAGTAGTATAAAGGCTAATACAATGACGTGCTGATGAGATGCTTATTCGGTAAGACCATAGGCTTACTGGAAGACGTTTGGCAGGTTTGAGGATGGAAACCCTTGCCCCTTCAAAACCCCATTGCCTTGATTTCTGACACCAGTGATGGGTTTTTCTTTTCTGTAACGAGTATTCGTTCATCGACTGAAATTCGCCGATATTTCCGTAATTTCCCGAAGATAAAAGTAAAAGACTATGCCACCGTTTTTAGCGCTCTAGAAATGCTATTGAAAATGTTTTTCTCTAAGATTTTTAAATTACACAGCCGTGATTCACCTAGTTTTCATATTTTGCAGCCAACCTGCGTTGCGAATGTTTGAAACTTCAAAAAGTGGCAATACAAAACTTAGCAGGGCGTTAACTGCTTTAAGCGTCTATCCGGCGTTGAGGACATTGCTGGATTGAGGATGATATGTTTATTTGAGGAACAAGCAAAAGATTTACTTTTTCTTTGTTTTAAAACATGCAAATTTCATTCTGCAAAATTCCTATCATTCCGGACAGTGGTGGATACAGTGGCGATTCCAGAATAAAAAAACTGGGGGTGCCACTGCAGGACCAAGGCAAAATGTAGGGGGGGCAACATAAATGTCTCTCTTGCATGGTGATTTTCCGTTGTAATGACGATTTGCTGTTATTAACGCTATCAAACCCGACATAGGCTTGTGAATATCGTCAGAACCGTCGCCAGAAAGTCTTCAAATCATTTAATATTTTGCTGGCGGAAAGTTATCTGCTGTATATGTCAATCAAATGAACTTGAACGTGAAATTAAGTACAAAACTAGGGGGCAAGCAGGGGGTCAGCCAAAAATCTGGGGGGCCATGGTCCACGCAGGCCCCCACTTAGAACCGCCACTGTACAGGGGATCAGTTGGAAGCAAGCTCCCCCAAACGTGGCGCCTCTCTGATATAAATGCGCTCCTTTATGTTGCTTATAGAAGCAGAGGTTAAAAGAGACTCTAAATAATGCTTTACACCTCGTTTAACTGGAGATTTTACGAGCCGGACAAAGCCTGGCGGGCCTCCATTACTTAAGTATATCACCAGTGCAGTTCTTTCGTAATAATACTGTTCTTCCGTTATTTGATTATTTCTTGTTCGCGTGAGAACTGCATGCCCACTCCTACTCAGGTATTCATAATTATCACCAGCGTAGCCCCTTTATTCGTTAACACAGTTCTCGATTTGCCGTGTGTCTGTGAAAAACTGGGCTGTTTTCTTGCAAGTTTATTGCTTTAATGCTATGGTAGTCTTGAAACACAACGAAGCAGTGAAAATAGGAATGCAATATGGAAAAATCATAACTGGCTCCGGATCCTACAAACCTCCAAAACGAAAAACAAATTTCAGCTGTGTTATCAGTGCAGTTGCTGAGTCCGTAGTAGGCCTGTCTGTATACTAGTTTTACAACATAAATGTGAGTGGATGAGTTTCTTGTCGGAACTAATTCCACTGATTTTAAAGTAACCAAATTGCATTGAATCATAATGCAGCATGCAAAACGCTAGATCACTATACAATATAACATAAGTATTTCTGTTGTACCAAACATTTCTGTTGTGGTATAATTTAGGCCTGAGAAAACGAGAAGGCTATCTGGATTCGTAAAGTCCGAAAACAACGCTCAGCTTGTTTGCTATTTAGCTCGCCTTAGTTACAATGGATGTGCAATAAATCGTTAAAAAGCTTAAATATTTGGGTTGGCAGATTTCGTGATGGTGTTGGCTGAAAAAGCGAGAAAAAAAATTATAGACCTACACATCGCAAGCAAAAAGGCTTGCTTTATGTAGGCTATATAGGCTTGATAATTTTTTCTCCACATTAGCAGTCTAAACCTATGAAGTATTACAAATACTTGCTTGAAATTCTACGTTTATTAGCTTAATGTATTTTAGGACAATACGCTTTTAGGCCAAGCGTACATGTATCATACCGTTCCAAAGTTGTTTTTCATGGCATCGACAACCAGCAGACCTGCCTAAATTCCTTACATTAACGTTTTTGTTTCGGAATCGTGGCTTCAGAAAAAATATACATACTGCTTGTATATCGAACTCCAGAAGCTGCACCTGAAAACGTGATTGTCATTTAACTGTTACTTGGACTTCTGTCTTGAGACTGAAGTTGTACCTTGTTAGTGTAAGAAAAAACATATTCTACTTCTAACCAGGTTGGGAATATTTTAATTTATGACATTGTCTTTTCTGGTCTAAATAAGTATAGCAAAAAAATGTGAAACACGAGCGCGCAGCATGCTTTAGACAGGGCTATCTCAATTGGTGGACAGCGGTCCGAATCCGGACCTTCCAAGTGTTGAGACTGAACTTCAGGTTCCAAGATGACATAAACAATTTCGTATTCACCCATGTATAATGCCCAGTCTTTTCGACAACTATTGGTCCAAAACTGTGGCTTAGTGTTTTACGTGGAGAGGTAAGTTGTTACTATCAGAAAAACGAGGTTACAGCTGTTTTGATGGAATTACAAGGCCTGCTAGAAATTGGAATTACCCCTATACTCTCGCACATACCGTCTCTCTCGTTTTCGGAACCTTTTTCTCGCGCGTGTGAGCTAGATGCTAGCAGTGGTTCTTAACCTGGGGTAAATTTACCTCTGGGGTAAATTTCATTTTCCAAGGGGGTAAATTTACTGAACCATAAATGGCAGCCAATGTATATTTTTATAAATCATTCTAACTAAACTGTAAGAGTTTGTTGATATCGTATTTTCAATAAATGAGCACCATTGAGTATATTGTAGGTAAATCTTGAAATCTTGTTTGATAAAAGGGTAAGACATGTAAAAAAGGTTAAGAACCACTGTGCTAGACATGCTTGCCCGTTCGTCTATGAACACCTTTGCAGTACAGTGGCAAAGAAAGAGCTTTTATGAATTTTAAATTGCGATAATAAAATGGAAATGGCAGGATTTCTGCCTGACATAAAGTCACATCTCAATGGTCTCAATGCCAAACTGCAAGGGAAAAACGCACATTATATACCTTGATGACAGCAGTTCGAGCTTTCCAGAAAAAATTGGAACTTTGCAAACGCGACATTGAAAACCAACTTTGCAATCTTCCAAGACTTTTGGAGCAAGGCAAAGATGAAACAGACACTAATCTCTTCAGTTTATTTAGAAAGTAATCAACAACATTGAATGACGCATTGATGACTTTCCTCGCGGAAAACAGTCGTTGCTGCTCTTTAAAAACTCCATTTTAGTGAAAGAATATGTGTAGGAGGTGGGGTACAGAAAGGGCTGAAGTCCCTCAATTTTTTTAAGCTTTCAGGCAAAACAAACATGGAAAACATTTTTGGTTCGAATTTTTTATCTTTTTCCAGAAACTTTTTGGTTAATTTGACTTTTTCCGGTATATATGGGGCGAAAATTGCACTAAATATGTCCTTTTATTACTTAGAGAAGTTAAATGGCAAAAGGTTTCAAAAATCTACCTTTTGGACAAAATATTTTTGTCCTCCTACGCCTATGAGTTACAGACATTATAGATTTTTCAGTTAAAGCAAACATGTACGCAAATGGTTAGATGCTGGAAAAATCCAACTCAAACTAACTGACTTTTGATTTGAGAAAGTATAGCATTGAAAGAAATATTCGGTTACTCTGCTCCCAAGACGTTTTGGTTGAAGAAAGGATCTCCTACTAATTTTCCTACCCTTCACAGTTTAGCAGTTCGATTTCTCACTATGTTTGGGTGGCCTTGCTGCTCTCAATCTGTTTTTTTTTTTCAACTATGAACATCGTAGGAACAAGTTTCGCTCCTGATGGTCATTGAACACCTTCACAACTGTCTTCAACTCACTGTTACTTTCTTGCAAGCAAGATTTTGGGAACTTGCAAGAAATAAAAAATGTAATTTCTCCCACTAAAGAACCGCAACAATAAAGAGCAAAGAATAGTTATTTTTTATTTCATGTTTGAAAGATGAACCCTAAAGCAGGGTTACTCAATTATTATCAAAGATCCGGCTAGGCAAGTTCAATGCTTGCTGAGGTCCGGTGAACTACATTTACATGCAAACATGCAAATGAAACTACCAATAAAAATTGGTACTGGCCAATTGCCGGCGCGGGACTAAGAGGGTTAAAGAAAACTAAAACAATTCACATGCATATAAAAAGACTGCTTTTAATTGCCGTTCCTGCAAATTGAGAAGTACTCTGCCACAGTCTTCACGATGCCCTCGTTTCCAGAAAAACGCCAAGAACTGTAGAAGGAAAACCATCATCAGCACCTGCACTTACCAAAACCTTAAAACAATAAAAGCTTCATACACTTTATAAAGCTTTAATAAACATGTTAACAATATGCTATGCTTGAGGGATGAGGTTACCCTAGCCAGTGCGTCCTCTTATGGGGCGATAAGGGGGAGTTTGGTGCGGCCCTGTTTGCTTTGAAGACGTTAGGCAAAGCATCAAAGCAATTTGTCCTGTAGGCCCTCGCGCTTTGCGTAATATTTAAAATCCATGTCAAAGGCAAGAGGATTGAAATTTTGTAACCATCTGATGGAGCCGAAGACATTGCACTTGTAAGTCTCTGCTTCTATTCGTGAAAGTAGCAACAGCTCATTTCTTCCCACTGCTGTTTGTAACATTGGTATTTGACCGACCGTAAGAGCCCATGCATTAAAGAACGTTATGAGTAGTTAGCTAACTATTTCAAACCTTCAATTTTTTAAGTGACTTTTTCAAGAACAACTGTTGCAGTCCTACTTGAGTTTTGCCCGCCCATGCACTTTTTTAATTAAGCGTGCGTTTCTCCCAAGCGACAGTATTCTTATGTGATTGTATAAACAAATCCAATCAGAGAAATGAGTAGTGTTTGTAAGGTGTTCTTATTTTTCCGGTTTCATCCATTTCATTCTGCAGTTAGTCCATAAGTATCAATTTATTTACTCTTACTTGAAACACTGTCTGACATGAAATTACAGAAGCTAAGTAAAGTGATTAAACTCAAATGTGGAACAATGCCACTAATTTGAATTGGAAAAATGCAGTTAAATTTGTTTCATGTTGTCGAGATCTTACTCTCGTGAAAATTAAGAGTTCTCAACAGGTTTTCTGACGTGAAGAACGCAGCTGAAAGAGTGGTCAACCGGTGTTCACAACTTCGCTGTCATGATTGCGGTTTTCGCTCGTACGTGGGTGCGAAATAGTGATGGTTGTGACGCGCACGCGTTGCCCTGGTTGCCTATCGAAATTAATGAAGATTAACTTAAGGCCATTTACAAGAAAGAACATAGTATGCCGCCATGAACTTTTGAACAGCATATCGTGATCTGCTTGCAATTGTGGTCATTCACACTTCATCATGGGTAGCAACAGTCATTTTGACTCATTTTAATTCCTACAAACAGAATATCAAAGCCAAAATGTGACTTAAATCTTGTTTATACAATTTCAATCTTTTTCAATCTTCTTTATACAATTTAAATCTTTTTATACAATTTATACAATTTAAATCTTTTTCAAATCTCAATCTTTTTTAAGCGATTAGTAGTTAGTTAACATTCAATCAAAAGAAGGAAATCAAATTGATAATAAAGAAGCAATCAAGCTTAGAATTATAATAAAAAAGCAATTTCTAAAATTACCTCTGCCTGAGGAACTTGCCCAACGTGACAACCATATGTGCTATAACCAAAAACACGACATGAACAGTTATACAGCAACGGTTTATTTTCAAAACAGACCTGTTCACAACAGACCACTCATAACAGATTATCAGCCACCTTCGATATCTTCGTAGGGGATTTCTCAAGTATTTCGCCAACAAACAATCAGTCCATTTGGCTTTAATTAGATATCCGAACATGGTCGTAGATAAAGACGTTAATTTGTTCGGTAACGATGATGACACCCAAGGGGAATTTAAAACTCTAAAAAGAATTCAACAGCGGAAGATGCCTTCAAAGACGAAATCTTACCTGGGTTTAGATATCTTAATTGGCTTCTTCGCACCCAAAGGTTGTAAGAAAAGCCATCCTCCACCTGATGCCGTTTCCATCAACCTAATTCTGCGAGGCTATAGTTTCTCCACATTTTTGGGAACAAAGTCAGAGATCAGCAAAAGCTGGTAGAAGAGGCAGATCTAACGCGTGCACTGCCAACAACGATATCACGCACAGACAGGCTAAAAAGTCACCAAGATGCAGCACCAGACTGCTCATTAGCGATAATTTGTAGTGCATGAAGATTGCAAGAAATTGTTAAAGAGTGCTTGTATAATCTTAATTGTTTTCTATTGCGTGTGGACAACTGCATTACATTCGCTGTATTCGAATGTTAGATGGGGATCGTTACGTTATAATTGGTTGCTGTAATCCAGTGGTTCCTAAAGTGGGCGGTGAAGCAGAAATGGGCAGTTGGGGGGCGATAGCAGACCCAGTTAATAATTGCATTTCTGTTGACTTACTAACTTTGAGTGACCAAATGTCATAAAAAACGGTATGATTAACAAACATGTATGCATGTAATTTGTAAACAAAAACTTAGCATTTTACTAAATTAAGTTTTATAGTGAAATGCACGAAAAAATTGTGTTGATATGTGTGCTAGGCATAGTAGGGGGGCGATAGAAATTTGTTTGTCAGAAAAGCGGGCGCTAGCCAAAAAAGATTGGGAAACACTGCTGTCATCGGTCGCGGTACAAAAAAGGTTAAAATCACTGGTCTATGTTAAAAATCACTGGTCTATGTAAAATGCACAACATTTTCGCTACTGCCGGCCGCATTACTTTTATTTTCATGAATTACGGCCATCAGTAAGTTCAAGATATTTTTAGTTATTTGCATTACTTCTGTTCTGCTTCCACACGCTGAGCCTAGCTTGTTTCCACACATCTGTTTGCCCGTCTTTCTACTAAGTATCCTCATACAGTAGAAAGAGTTTTTATTAATGCACATTCGCCATAACGTATCATTTAAATTACATGTGCACGGTCACATAAATTTTTATCGAAGGTCGCATGCCGCCTGTACAGTCGCAGGTTGTGTACCCAGGACCGGAGCAAGACATTCCAGCGCCCTAGGCAAGACCAGTTTTCACCCCCAATGTGTTTGCTTATGAAAACGTCATCCTGTTTTTCAATGACCGCAGAACCTTCGGCGCAGTTTTCGCGTTAACTCGCGAACCACTGAAGCAACGTCGACAAGCAAGACATTATAAGAAAGGTTGTCGAGTGATCTTTCCGATAAGTACCCAGAAAGGTATGTTTTATATTTGAAATATTTATGAAAATGCAATTTTTTTTTTTTCGTAAGTAATTTCTGGCAATTTTCGGCTATCTTCAAGAAATCGGCTTCAGGCTTACCTGTTAGCTTTTTCGAAGCGTTTGTTTTGGCTCCTTGAAAGAACCACAACTAACCATAAATACCAAAAATGTCGTCACTCGTCCTTGTTTTGCGGGAACAACGTTTGGGCAAAAAATGCATTTTTTCAAAATTTGACAAATACAATTTTTCGGTTTTTACGCAAAAAACCTTTGTCAGTAGTGTTGTTTAGAGTGTACCATTTGAAAGAACGCGAAAAATCTTACAAAAACTGATCAACATTTTTGAAGAAAATTTTATCAAAATTTTGTCAAAATTTTAGATTTTAAATTCTGTTTCCTCTTCCTACTTTTACTTGAAAATTGGTAGGATGTTGTAATGCGTTAATGTCAACATGTTCTGCGATTTTCAGATTTTTTGGTATTTAGAATTGGAGATATGGGCCTTCGAAGGCGAAAAACAACAAAAACACCCCCTAAAAATAGATTTTCAACCTGAGCCCCCAAAAAAACATATTGAATTTTTTGCCTATATCTTTTTAAAGGTTTGGTTATCTCTGACTTTTTTATGCAGAACGCATTTTTCTAACGCGTTTTGTTCTCCCTCTACAGGTCTTTGAAGAATACCACTGCTTTTTTTGACTTAGCCAAAATCGGGTTTTTCCCGGCCTGCCGTCACAAATACGCCTTCAAAACCTCCACAGATGCGCCGACACAAAACTGTTAATACAGTGTCTTACGTGTTGACTTAGTTTCAGCGGTTGGCGAGTTATCGCAAAAATTAGGCCGAAAAGCCGGTATATCGGATTCTGCCGTTGTTAAAAGGTCAATCAACCATGGCACGACTTTTTTACAAATTTGCCTACAGACTGTATTTGGTAAATCTACATTCCCTCTGCACATCTTAAAATTGACGGGGCGTAGTAGGCCAGGTCCGTTCCAGCACCCCTCCCCCAGAATTACCCTTTTCCGTTTTACATAAGGCGTAAATGGAAGGATTTTGCATCGCGCTATTTTTTAAAAATACAGAGTTTATTCGAACACCAATTTCATCAAAATATTATCTACACAAGTTACAGGCGTTACAGCATTCATATAAACAAAAAATCTACAAAGACCTAAAATTGTTACAGGACCATTGTTACAATTTTGTATTGTAACAATCGACGAAGTTCCACATGCTCAACAAACCTCTGACGTTCGCGATCACCACAAAATGTTGGTTGCGCTCAGGGCCGGATTAAATGAGCGCGGGGCCCCGGGCAAAAGTCGTGACCGCGAGGCCCCCTAAACGCTTAGCACAACTGAGTTAGCGTTTCACATACCCTCGTTTCAACTTTGCAAAAACACCGATCAAAAACGTCAAAACTGATAGGATTTGGCAGCCTATACTTCAGAGAGAATTGGGGTGATCACGTACGGCAGTTCGGATGTGATTAATTCACTTAATTTGTTCAGACATACAATGATGAAATTGTAGTTTGTTCATGTCCGCTCCTTTGATTGCAGAGGAAGGTTGCGAACTAGCTAGCGTATTGTTCTACTGTGGGTCTTTGTTGCGTACCAATAACACGGCATTAAATCCTCAAATGTTCACTTCAAGTTACGGTAGTAGGCGTTTTTCCGCATGTGACCATGCAGGGCTCCCACTGCTGGGTGTTTCCACCCAGATCTGCTTTGTAGTCGCCCTGGGTGTCTAGCTTTACTTATGAAAAATCGTGTTAAAGCTGGGTTTTGTAAAGTGATAAATTCATCAGCAACTTCAATGCGTTCACACAAAATTTCTTTCTGGGATGAAAGCAGCCACCCTTTACTAATTTTGGGGCGAGGAATCCGAAAATTAGTCCTAAAATTGTCAGTTAGCTCTAGTTTTCAAGATATGGGCACCAGCAATATATGCTAGGGGGGACATGTGACTCCCCTGGAATTCTGAATTAAGTACCTGTATATCTCTTTCAATCACAAATTTATCATATTTAAATAACAAGGCTCAAAGACATTTTCTAAACAACCACCAAGTTACCTTTTTTAATAACCACATGGTTGTAAGGCCTGTGGGGACTATTACATTTGACCCCCTTCACAGATCATTTGACACCCCTTTCTAGGGGATTTAGATTTGCTGAAAGTTAAAGCTAAGCTGTTGGCTTCAAGATTGAAATAATGGAATTTGCTTCAAACTGGTGTTAATGTTTGTAGTTTGCGAACACGTCAACAGTGGTTGGCCCAGTTTTTTAGCATGAAAGGGGGGCTGGGGCTTGTATATTGCACAGATGTTAATGGCATTATGCAAGAATCGGGGTACACCCACAGATCAGAAGAATGGAGACTGTTCATTGATTCATCCAAACTAAGTCTAAAAACTGTGTTGCTGTTGCTGCACAATGTTAATATGTTGCCATCAATTCCCATCGGATATGCAGCTCATATGACCGAATCATACGAGAACATGCAGCATCTTTTACAGTACATAAATAACGAACAGTACTACTGGCAACTGTGTGGTGACTTCAAAGTAATTGCAATACTATTGGGATTTCAGCCTG
>JGI24022J15233_10006671_pt1 | contig 12554 bp, 8 predicted proteins | sample Ectturendosymbi2_FD_15233 | JGI IMG/M metagenome (IMG submission 15233)
AAAATTTGTGATTGATTCCTTGCTTATTTCACCTGTGGAGTGAAGTTACTTGAATACAGATATGCGCAAGTTTGAATCATCGCAAAAAGATGAAAGCTGAGCCCGATTGGCTGATTCCTCGAAAACCTTCTAGAGCTTTTAATTGCCATGAATATAGTAAAGCATGAACAGGTCATGTTTTCGTTTCTCGCTTTTNAGAGCTCCATTAGCTTAAAAATGCTGTCGACAGAAGCATAATGTCGCTTTCAGGAAACACATTTCATTGAACTACGTCGCTGTTACCATTGCATTTTGTCCTTTCAACCTGAAGCTATCCATACAGCGCTCCAGTGCTTGTTCTTTCGCGTTACGCATTCCTATAGTCACACAGCAAGAAGGATGGCTGGCTGGTGGTGAGGAAGGGCAAACAAGGTTCAGCCATCGTGCCGGGGTAAGCAACATTTCACGCAATTTTCTAAGCCACAAAGATATTGATACGTCTGTTGAAGAGGGGCATCAACGTTTTGCGGTATCACCGCAATTCTTACGAGGCAAATACACTACGCTTCCGTACGGCATTGCTACAGCCCTCGAAACGATGTATCACTTACGCACTAGAAAACATAACCTACTCGACCATGCGAAAACAGACTCTTTTATAGGAAACACTTTCTTGACTTAGGAGCTCAGAGACACTGGGCTGAAAGCAACTAGCCAGAGGATGAGAAGTACAAACTTTTGCTAACTCTGTTACATGCTCAAAATAGATATTGAAGTTATAACCAAAATACAGAGGGACAAAAGACTCTTTATGAATGTAAAACATGTAAGTAGTAGGTGATAAGATGTGAATCTCACCTGGTGTAAATTGACTGCGACGGGATGTATGGTGATAAAAACTCCATTTGATAAACGTAAATCATCATCAGATGCGCAAAAGTGAGAGCCGACAATGTCGCCCTGGATGTAAAATGGAGCGATCAATAAGAGAAAATAAACACGTTTTCCAAAAAAACAAAACAGTGTTACAAAAAAATAACACAACATAAAGTCAAACACCCCGACGAAAACTCGCACGGCGTCAAGAAGTGCTTCTGAAACAATACTGCATGCTTTCTTCATCAAGAAACTCAAACTAAATGTGATAGTGACTCCGCTCATCTGTTATTTCATAAAATAATCGCACTAGAGCTCAGCTCCACCCATAGGTATTGGCCACTGTATATTTCAACCGCAAACTACGGACCGCGGGCCGCACGCGGCCCCCGTGTACACAGAATACTTACATATAATGAAATAGGTAATACAAAACAAAATAAACATGTAATAAAATACCATCCTCCTAATGAAATGAACTAAGTTTGAACAATTAATAACATAAATATATTTGAAATTGAAAACATTAAAATATATAACAGGGTTTATTTTTTAAGGTGTTTTAGGGACCCGATGCGGGTTCCTAGAATCAAAGAAAATCGGGTCCCTAGAATCAGAGAAATCGGGTCCCTACAGGCCCATACCGGGTACCTAACATTTTCCTTAAATAAAACTGTATATAATGTAGTTTTTTTTAAATATAATTTGCAGACGCCGGCCATTCGCTGGGTACTGACAGAACAATGTGGCTCTCCCTGTAAAAAGCCTAGTGAAACCTACTTATTGGTCAAACACGCCAGAACCTCATCAGCAAGCTTAAAGAAAACTAAGATTTCCCCCGGATCAAGTGCGTCGATTTTAATGAACCAGATATTCTGGCCAACCCTAACGACTGAAAACCCTGGATATGACTGGAACCAGTGGCGTAATCAGCCCAAAATTGGGGGGGGCAAATGTTTTAACTTTAAGTCACCAACAGTATTTTGTTTGGAACACCGCCTCTCAAGGCACAAAATGACAAGATTTGCTAGAAATTTGGGAGCCATGTCCCTTGGCCCCCCTGGCTACGCCTATGACTGGAACCTCAGTTGATCCAGGAAAGTTGCCCCTCGCCAGATGTTGACGTAAGCTGCACACCATTCATTTTTAATGCAAGACTCAGGAGATTACCTGGTAATGCACAGCCTGGTTTTAAGACCGAAACGTTTTTAAAATGACCGAAAAAAATTAAGTAATTTCGGTCAGAATGTTTGAAAATATAGGCTAAAAAACGCTGTTATGGCGAGTTTTAATGCAACTGTGAGACAATTGACCGAAATGTCTCAGGAAAAATGACCGATTGTTTCTGCGAAAAAAAAACAGAATTGCACAGCCTATAATTATGATTGATTGTTACTTTTCCCTCCAATTTTTCTGTTATGCATGCTTCTACATTGGTTGTGGTGCCACGCTTTGTATTAACTCAGTGAAATTTGAAGACGATGAAAAGAATTTTTATTCGAAAGATCCAATGAAAAATTACATCATTTTTATTAGCGTTGTTATTTTTTTAATTCATTTGATGTCCTGGACGCCTGTCACCTTCCTCTCTTCTACACTGTCCGGCTATGCCTGGAGGTACCAAAAGTTTATGTGACAACCGCAGAGCTTCTTCATCGTTTGATCGAGTTCTTATCTATGGGGGCGCCGTTCGTAAAAAAATTATATCGGACATATTTAGCACAAAAACTGCTATCTATGCGCATATATAGCTATCTCTGCACATATTTGGCTATCTCTGTTATGGCGAGTTTTAATGCAACTGTGAAACAACTGTGATTTAACTATGTCTGTGCAGAGATAGCTAAATCTGCATGCATATATAACGCTGAAACGTGTCGGAGGAAAGCAAGGTATAAAAGAGAATGCTCTCACAGAAAGAGCGCGTTGAAAGCGGAGAGCTCACTTGGAGACGAGGACTGTATTGTAAAGAGAAAACGCTGTCACAGAAAAAGCGCATCGATTGAACTGCTCGGTTAGGCCTTATTGCCCGAAAATAACGTCGGCAAAACACCTTATCACTTTAGCAGCATTATCACAACAAACCTTACTGCTTCGAGAATCAAAGAAAAGAAAAATGCATACGTTCTAATATGTAATAAGCTGCAGTATTTACTAATACTTAAAATAAACAGCATTCCTGCACTGAAATGCGAAGTTCAGGTGCAAGATTTAAAGCAACGCAAGCTGCAGACATAAGGTGCAATGCGTACAGAACATGTACATTTCACTTAAATAGCATTCCTGCACTGAAGTACGAAGCTTGTAAGCTGTTGTTACGTGTCGTATCTTACCACAAAAATTGTACGACGGATTGGAGATTTAACACAATGTAGGCTATAACCTAACTACGATTCCTGCTTTACAATGTCAAGTTTGCAAACTGTGGCATCTCGTTTTTCTGAAGTTAGTCTATCACAAATGACTGTACGAGTTGGAGATTTGAAACACCGTAGGCTGTAGTAGCCTACCTGCATACATTTAACCCAGGGGTGTGCGCGCGTGTGCCCAGAATTATCAAGCCGGAAATATAAAAATTTGTTTGTACTAAAGAGAGAGGTTTCAAAATTTGTTTTTAGTGTATTTCCCACCTTATGTTTGCAGCTTGAGTTACTTTAAATCTCGCACCTGAACTTCGCATTTCAGTGCAGGAATGCTGTTTATTTTAAGTATTAGTAAGTACTGCAGCTTATTACACATAAGAACGTATGCATCTTTCTTTTCTTTGATTCTCGAAGCAGTAAGGTTTATTGTGATAATGCTGCTAAAGTGATAGGGTGTTTTGCCGACGTTATTTTCGGGCAATAAGGCCTAGCCGAGCAGTTCATTCGATGCGCTTTTTCCATGACAGCGTTTTCTCTTTACAATACAGCCCTCGTCTCCAAGTGAGCTCTCCGCTTTCAACGCGCTCTTTCTGTGAGAGCATTCTCTTTTATACCATGCTTTCCTCTGACACGCTTCAGCGCTATGTATGCATGCAGATTTAGCTATCTCTGCGCAGAGATAGTGAAATCTGCGCAGAGATAGCTAGCTATTTCTGCGCAGAGATAGCAGTTTTTGTGCTAAATCTGTCCGATATAATTTCTTTACGAACGGCGCCCCATACTTATTCACTGCTAGGCCGCATCTAGTAGAGCAGTTTGCCTTTTATGGCAACTAGGCGCAGTTTCCGGTCAGGCATGACGATTAACTGCAACCGGTGATGAGGCTATAATTCGGGAGTACTGCGCTTTTTGAGACAGTGGAATATCCTTTAGCCATCCTTATTCCCAGCTCCACTCTGGCCCGGAGTGGTTGACGCTTGACAGGGCTCCCGTTATGGATCAAATAGTTTGTTTTTTTTATAAAGGGCGGACTGATCTTTTTCAGCCATGCAAGGCAATCAATCAAGTTATGGGGAATCGATAGGCAGATGGTAAATATTTTTCACTCTGGCAGCCTATTCAGCTGAACCTGGACCTAACGTATTGGCTACGGCTTTTCTTGGGGTGTTCTAGGCGATGCGAAGTTAGGTCTGCTAAACTAATGAGCGATCAACTCAGTGACTCCAACCTTGGCCCAGGTTCGCTACAAAAATTTTCACAGCGATCATCCACTCCTGCAGAGGTTCTGCTACTGAGTGCCACACACACGTTTTTTGTTATTATCTAAAATACTATCTTTTTTAACTTTTTGCAAACCATCTCGTTCAACAAGAGAATATTAGATTTACTGTCAAGTTTTTATAAGTACACATTACAGTCATTCATTAACTGTATTCCATTCAGATTTGAGAAAAATTGGTGGATCGAAATTTTTCTGTCCTCAGAAACAGATTTCTTTTCTGTTACGCTTATAGGATTTCTTTGCCATTGCATGTGATCGCTTTTTGCGCCTTTCATTGCAATACAGATGGTTCGGAGAAAAAACGATGTACAAGAATGAAAACGCTGGCGGTGCGAAAAAGGTGCCTGCCGGATGTTGCGTTAGCCTGGTGGAAAGTGTAGTAGCTGCATGCTTCTTGCTTGATCCCGCAGTGCAGCGCGCGAGAATGCAGCGCAATATTAATCTAACACGCCTTGCACGTGACAGCGAGGTGCCCTCGCGAGAGACGACTTTAAAAACTGGGAGGCTCGACGCGCGCGGTATGAGATGCTTCCAGTTTTCTATGAGACGCGAAAGAAAGTCAGCGAAAATAAAAACGTCGTGATGCAAGAATTGTGATGCAAAAATTTAAGTTTCGCACAGAGCCAGGAAATCCTACACAACAACAACAAGAGAGCAGTTTCTTACAGGTCGTACTTATGTTAGACTTGCTCTCAATCGTCATATTATCGACATTGTTTGGTTCACGTTAACATTATTATTTTATCCGTGCGTTGGCAGACAACAGAAACGCCTTGGTTGTTACCACAAATCATATTTCACGGCCCTGGTTTAAGTCCAGTATTATTTTTTAAATGCGTTAGCGGTCGCAGCTGTATAAGTTATTAGCGTAAACAAGTCGTTCTGCCACCAAAAGCCCAGTGCAGTGATTTTACGTTTTTTCCAAAGATACACACCAAACTGTAGCAAAGCTCAAGATGCTAAAAGCCTGTTGAAAGAGTTTGTTCTGAATGTTATTTGAAGATTTGCAGCTAACAGCAAAACCGACGTCAACTTGTACTTCTAAGCTTTTGCCATATTATATTACCACTAAACCGTGGGAACCACAGATGAGGTGAAAAATTGAAAACCCTTCTCGACATTTGCACACTAGCAAACTGACTTCAGTATCCCGAACCTACGCTTTTACCGTTTTCAAAGAACTTGATCTTGAGGCGACACGCGGTGCTTCAATCGTATGAGCGGAAAGTGAGGTCTGCCGATTAAGAAAGTCAATACGGCTGCCGCTCTGGCAGCAATTCTTTCATTCCTATGCGCAACTCCAGTGATAGATTTGGTGAGCAAACAACGCAGTTACGCCCAAGACCTTAAGTCATCGTCCAAGAATGGCCGCCTATACCTCGGTGCCGGCACTCGATTACATTCGTGGCGACATTCAGACGCTCGTAACTTTTTTCGTACTCGTTTTTGTGCAACAAAAGTTTAAACGGATGTTCTAAATATCTGAACGGATTTGTCCTGAAAATTTCTGGTATTCGAGCGTGAAATCTGCGGGTTATATCTGCGGGCTATTTAGTGCTTGCATCGCGCAACTCACCACGCGTGCGACGCTTTTTCCAAAATGGTAAGATGCAATCAGTGTTTGCGTTACAACACGATAACTTTCTTGTAACGAACATAATTGTAGCACTTTAAAAATGCTGTAACGGTATTGCTTTAGAACTTGTCACCATCTTACCTTAACCACGCAACGGACCAAACAAGAATTTTCTGATTGAAAGCCCAGAGTAAAGCAAGAATCAAAAACAAGACCAAATACACCAATGAAATCAAACTGGGATATATGATTCCTGCAACAAAGCATCGTCTGTTACAATGGCTATAACAAATACTTATGCCACAAGCCGTTGTTGTGAAATTTGGTGCACAAAATAACTTCAAAAAATACCTGTGGATTTACAACAAGCTCCAAAACGCAAGCTCATGCCTTAACCTTGCTGGAATACACTTGATCAAAAGGTTCAGAATCAGAAAGATCTTCAGACCTGGCATGAATGCTTTCGCTGCATCTTAAAACGCACGACCGCGAGAGTATACACCGAAATTACTTCGCACTTTGTGCGCACCAAATAATTTTCACCAAATAAATTTTCGTCTCCGAAAAGCATACGCCAAGTAAGACGGTTCAAACTGCATCAAGGTAAGATTTTCGCTTGAAATTAGTTTTACATAAAAATAAAAGTTTGATGACCGATATGAGCGTGTGTGCAAGCGAGAGACAGTTGTGAAAGATGATTACAAGTCAACAAACATTATCGCCAACCACAAGTTCAAATGCCACGGAAGTGCTTTTTTTCATTTGTAATTCCCAGCTTTGTCTTAGTTTTCAACAAATTCGCAAAGGGTTTTCTTATTTTCACAAGGGGGGAGACTTTTGCAGACGGTTTCCATATTAAAAGTGCAGTAGTTAGAAAGTACTTCTCAGCCTGTTTTGATTGCGAGACAAACTAAAGTATAGCGTAAAACCAGTGGAGAATGATGCGAGTTGCAGGGTTTTGTCCTAATTTGCAATGAACAAATGCGAATCTAAAAAAATATGCTTTGGCCAGCACGTGTGAAATCTTCCAAGGACTGTTCTGGTTGCAGATCACCTGCATTGCATTATTTGCCTCCATATATGCGACCTCAACCATTTTCAGAATACTGAAAAAAAACGGAAAAATCGAACATGCGAGGTGTGTGATGGGACTGATTAAAGACAGAGCTTGACTGTGATGCGGTGGGTTGACAACACATTTGTATGTTGATAACACTTATAGAGACGATGCGGTGGATTGATGGCCCTAATATGTTTTTTGGTGACATGAGGTTTGTACAAAGCCTTAAATGCAAAGTGGAGGCTTTCAAAAATTACGATGAAGTTGCGAATATTACATAAAGTATCGCTAGAAGTAAAAAACAAAAACTGAGAGCACTTTGGTTTAAACAACGAACTACAGCAAAGCTAATGAGGATAAGTTCGGTTCTTACCTGCAAGAGCCATGAACAATATATTTAAACAAAGCAAGGTTGCATTTTTCAAACGCGCGGCAGCATATATTTGTATTTTTCTCTTTTCCTGTGACGAGCTTGGCAATGATTCAACATTATCCGATTGCTGCTGCTCATTCTGGTGTCTCAGTTGCGCTTTAAAAATGGTAAGAGTAATCTGAGTTTGTTTAGCTGGATCGCAAATGTACGAACACCAAACTTCAGTCTTTGTAGTACACCGGAGTTGTTTGCACCTAGTCCATTTTGAACGTAGGTTCCAGCTGATTACAAACATGATTTGTAACGACGCAAAAATGCAAATGCTCGCAATCGTACTGTTCAGCGCACACCAGCTGGCTGTAACCAAAATTAAGCATTGGTGACCCCACAAGGCCGTCTTGACAAGCTGTCGAGGCATCACTGTTTGTTTTACGCGCAGGTCTGCAAGGAGCTTGTTATTAGCTGCTCTGGATAATGTGACAAAGGACTGGCAGTCAAAACGCATATATCTTCCCAAGTTCCCGGAAGCGACGCGAAAAAAGTGGGGAAGAATGTTCTGGATTTTTTCTGTTGCGGAATTCACAAACCATACAACAAAATAGCCTACGTTTTGGTGCCACATGAAAAAGCAAAGGAATGTTGTTCCCCCGCAACGTAGGTACAAAGAGAATATTTACGCACGCCCCACCGAGACAAAGGCGTAGTGATAAAAAACTGGGGAGCTACAGCATTTTGACCGAAAAAGTATGTTCGTGCCCAAAAAGTATATTTTTACAAAAATTTACAATTTTACTTCTGCAAGCAATGCAAAGACACAGTAATGCCATTTTCACCCCATTAATACCACACAAGAGTTAATTGACAAAAAACTCATTTTTGCTCTCTGTTCCACAAATGTATAAAAATTGATGTTTTAACACAAAACATTTGTTCTTATGTTTGAAATTATTTTGCCCGAAAGCTACACTCCCTACCTTCTATGCCTATGACTGGCCATAATGCCATTATCAGTTTTTCATTTATCCATATTAATTTGAGTCTTGTTGCGCGACGTGCATAAATGACGAAAACACGAGGATGAAAGATATCAGCGAGATGTCAGGTGTGTGCCGATTCTGTGTAGCGAAAAGCAGTCAATAATTGCCAACTATTGTCGAAAACAGCAAGTTTTGCAACCGTGCATTTATCACTCGAACAAACAATTGATCTTCTGGGACACATCTCATGAGAGCGTGCAGATGTGAGACAAAATCCAGGACGAATTTGACTCCNTCTCAAGTGGTTTGTCAAGCGAGTACACAACGCCTGCAGGAGGTGTGCGTACGAAAACAGAGTTGAAGCTTAAGTTTGTCAAAATGTTTCGGGTCGATTTCGGGCCTGCATACTAATTTTTTTTATAACATTCAGAGTAACGATTTTTTTCATTTGTTGTGCTCACTGAAGTGATTGTGTTTTTTCTTCAGCTAATTCCATTTGCAAACACAGCTGCGTTCTTTTGTTCTCTGCTGGGATTAGTCTCACACTCCTTTTGAGAAGGCGACAGCCGTGAGGAAATTAGCACGCGATGGCATTGCGTCAAAGAAATCAATCACTCCTGCGATGCTTGGGTTGTTTCAAGAAACGATGGCCTTACACAGGCTTTTCATACCTATAGCGCTATACCAGATAGTTTCTTTTATGCCTATAGCGCCATCGTGGATAGTTTCGTGATAGTTACATTTTTTCTTGAGAAACATTACATTCTGCAACATTATCGGTGACTAACAAGCTAAATTTGTGCTTGTTTAAGCCAATGTTTTGGTAAAGGTGTGATAAAACCATGCACTTGCAGCTATTCCCGACTACCCGTACACTACGTTTTTTGATACTCTGCAGTTGCCCTTATCTTGACTCACTCGGTAAATTTGGTTTTCGGGCCTATATCGGGCTTCAAAAACAAATGTCGGTCTCGGGCCGGGTTCGGGCCGAGTTCGACCTTCAAAATGAGGCCCATTTATAACACTGGACGAAAAGCATGGTGACATAACATGGCCAAAGGAAATAGATGCAACTTCTACAGAAAGCACCGCATTACTGCTAGATGTTGATTAATGGAGAAGACAATTCAGACTAACATTGACAAAACCGTTTTCGCATTGATCACCGCTTCGCTTACATTTCGCTTACAAGTAGAGCTCATGGCCAGGTTCCACACATTTTATAAGGGTGTAAGCATTTTAAATGAATGTTTTACCTGAAAATCCAACACGAAAAGGTAATATTTTAACAAGTTGTTATCGGTAAATAGATCAGTTACGATTAATTCTTAGTACATTGGTTAAGTTAGTATGAACAAGAATTATATTTGCTGCTTAAAAACATACTATTCTAGAGTGCAAAAAAAAGAAAATTCACTACATAATGAAAAAAGATTAAACCAATAATACCCGTCAGTTTTTTCAGAGCGGAATAGGCTGCAAATGCACAAAGAAAAACAACCACATCCGGAAGTAGTATCCTTATGATATTTCCTGGATCAGCTTGGTCAAGTCTAAAAAACAGGGAAATCATGAAATATAATTTAAACACTTTTGAGAATGTTGCCAGCACATTATTCAAGTTATGACCCAAAAAAACAAGAAATAGTTCAGTTAAGATTTTGTTGTGAGATAATATAAAATTAAGAGAAAAAAGGTGATCCACTTTCTCACAAAAAATACCCAAGATTAAAGCGAAGTAAGAAGCTTATTTTAAAATTCCTACACATAAACCATTCTAATTGAATAAGAGCTGATGATGCCTACCTAATACGTGAAACATGATACTCTGTTAAGATCTTAGTGTTTGATTTTTTAACTATGAAAAGATTCCTTTCAAGAAACAAGCATCGGTTAGCTTATTTAATCGCTTATTAGTCACAAAAATTGGCACTCAGTAAATTACACACACTAAATGTTATTATATATTGGTCTATTAACTAAACGGGACCCTGTATGACTGATGGAAAATTTGATTAATCTCACCTGTAATGGAGACACATCTCCTCAACAGCCATTCCCTGACAGAATGCTACCCGAAAAAACACTAAGTTTTTCATTGTCTCATTCTGGATTTTACTAATGGTCAAAACAAGTCCACGGGTGAATTTACTCAAAAAGTAGTTAGCCATTTCTTAAGTCAGTGAACTCGCCAATGGTTTTGAGCCATCTATCACAGAAGCAGAGTCCATTTAGAGGTTTGCCAGACCTCTACATATATCGTAAAAGCCAAAGACCATTGTTTCCCAGGCCCTATTTTATTTTTTGTATCGAAGTCAAGGTCTGAATAGTCGTTTTCCAGGCTACTATATAAATTGACTTATATTATGTCAAAGTCAAAATACAGGTGCACCTATTCTCTATTCTAAATCGATCATGTCAAAGTCAGTTTGCTTGTTTCATCTCGTTTATATACAGACTTTTAGTTTCAAACTTAGATAACTATCTCAACAGTGAGGATTTATGGAAGTGAAGTCTTCTGCAGTCTGCCAAAGCTTGTTCATAGTTCAGAAAGATGGTCTGGGAGCTGACAAGCCAAACCCTGCTAAGAGAACAATCGTGCTGTACGCGATTCTTAATGGCAACTCAACCATGTGCCATCTAGTTAAGTATGGTGTCAGCTTCTTCATCGCTTGAGCCAGTTCTTGTAATCCACTGCTAGGCCGCACTAGATCTCAGGGCAGGTGCTGAGCAGCCATTCCATTGTCCCGTCACCCAGAACCGTCAGGCCATGCACTCCATAGGGAGGCCGAAGGATTGGACAGTGAAGGACAACATGGTCAACAGGTGTTCCTCTGTGCCACACTCACAAGCTGCAGGAGCCATACCCCATTTGTGTACCGTACTTATTCGATTGTTATCCGCCCTTGATTGTAAGCCGCACAAAATGGTGTAAAAAATGAATGTACGCTGGCCCTTAATTGTACGTCGCACTTGAACATAGGTTGCCTAAACCTCCGAGGAACTTTCATGTACGAGCACGTTTTGCGTTTTTGTCAACCCTGATAATGATGCTCATACGACTACAACTGCCTTCTGTTCATCACAATCTCTCCTGTGATGGGGCAAGTACGTGTGCACGTGATGCTGAAGAGAGGAAAGATAATGCAAAAAGAGAGTTTGGTCAACAAAACGTAGGCATGGAAAGACTGGGCACCATCTATACCAGGGGTGGCCAAACCTGCTCTGTGTACGAGCCGCCCATCGTAATACCCAAGTTAGTAAGAGCCGCAACATAAAAATCTAAAAACACGAATTTATTTGCAATCTACGCTTCTGTGACATCATAATTATTTTTGGAACGATTTGCATTAAAGTAATACTGCACGGCACGCTAGCTACAACAGTATCATTTTACAATTTTTCTACACTTTGCAATAGAAATAAAAAATAAACAAATAATAATTTTGCGGAAAGTTCGAAGAGCCGCATGCAAATGTTCGATGAGCCGCAGTTTGGCCACCTCTGATCTATACCTTTCGATAAGCTAAAGAAAAATACGTTAAGCCACCGTCGATTGTAAGCCGCCCTTTATTGTAAGCCGTATGAAATAATCATAAAAAAACTCTATAGGCCACAGCTTACAATTGTAAAATCACGGAAGAGCAGAAACGTTTGACACCAGTGCGGAAGCGGTTAAGACAGACCCACGCTGTTCTTGGCAGGGCCATTCCAGGAGGGTGGGTTCCGATGTTGGGGATGGAAGTACGGAGTCTCGTAGTGTTCTCCAACCACTCCGCATTCTATCGGTGATCCACCCAGAGCGCCGCATTTCTGTTGTTGTCGTCAGATGAACTAATGAGTGGTTGTGCGGCTGGTACAAATGATGCTGTGCATTCCCACCCATTGGACAGGTAAGCACTGAGTGGAGCAGATGTCAAGGCTCCACAACATGGCGTGTTAAAGACAGTGTGGCTACTTTGTGACGAAGTTCAGCAGGATGGATGCCCACAAGGATAGAAAGATTGTCCTCTGGTGTAGGACACAGGCATCCAGTCACAGTTCGCAAGGCATTGTTGATGACAGGAT
>JGI24022J15233_10006672_pt1 | contig 12553 bp, 8 predicted proteins | sample Ectturendosymbi2_FD_15233 | JGI IMG/M metagenome (IMG submission 15233)
GATTTTATCAACCTGCGTTCTGCAGAGTGTGTGTGTTCATACTATGGACTTCGTGTCTGCTCACAAACAAATAAATTAAATTAAATTAAATTAAATTTCTGTGTGGAAAAGAACAGTGTGTTGACCTCCAACTTTGTTACAAAAAAATTTGAACAGAGGTGATTCATGGCTTGGCCTCTGATAAAATTTACTGCACTCAAAAACATGGGCAATGCATTTTAAAATTTTCAGGGCATGCATCTCTGAAGATTTTGGTGCTTCGTACCTCCAAGGGATACGTGTACACCCGGCTAAGAACCACTGCACTAACGTGACTATCAGCATCTTTAAAAAGCTTGATTTTACCTGGACACGATAGAAAATTCCATTGATAACTTGGACAAGTGAAACCGTTGCTCATCGATGCGTTCAATGAGCCCATCAAACACGAACCCAAACCAGTTGCTGAATCCAAAGCACACCAACCGCACCGGTCATCTTGCAGACAGTCGTTGCAATTCTGGTGTCCCGCGCATGGATCAACTGAAAATAATTCCGATTTCACGAGGATTTGCCAATTTACCAAACTTTTCAAAATTCAAAGCACAGTAAAAGAAAACTCTGTCAATACAAAGCAACTACATTTTTTCAAAAACGTTGACATCCCATTGATTTATTTGTGAGAGAACAGCTTTTATACCAGTAAAATAATTTCTATGAAGGTTTTCAAGACGTTGCAATTTTGAATTGTAGAACTTCAAACAAACGTGAACCTTGAAGAAAGAGTTTTTTTTTGTGGAAGAAAGAGTTTTTTTTCGCTAATCAGTTTAAATATCTGTATTTTTTCTGCTTCAAACAGTAACACACCGTTGCATTCGTCTTTACTGTGCAAATATTGCATGCAGGTTTGATATGGATAGTATACTACATCCTTTTCTGATGGAAAGCAAGTATTGGTAGTTTCGCACCACGTGCATTCATCCATAACCAAGCACTCTGAACAACTGGAAGCTTGAGTACAAGTCATAGGACATGTGAAATCAGCTTCTGTACAACAGAAAAATGAATAAAATGACATCGGCTATGTTACTGTAAAATTTCATAACCACTAATTGGTAGTTACATAGATAATCTTATAACACACCAGAAAAATGCCGAAGCTAACCTTACATGCGAAAATGAAAACAAAATAGCACAGAAGGCTGACATATAATAAGAAGATTGTCGTTTACAATAAAGTGACAAAAAATCTACCTTCAAGTGCTGAAAGCTGACACATTTTCGGTAGACTATGTTTCTGATAGCGTTGCATAGGTTGCCAGTGGGAGAACATAATTTCAAAATTGTTTTAAGACTTCTTACAATGTCGTGTACTTACCGGCAGGAAACGTGTTGTTTTTAGCACACACGTTGCTTTTGGAATCCCACATACAACCTGCAGAAAGGCAAGCATTGCACTCAGCAAGCTCAATGCAGTAATCATGCTCAGCATTGCTTGCAACAGGCACAGTTTCGGCTTCCTGAAACAAAATGACAAACGATGCATTTGAAAAAACTGCCCAAAGTCAAAATATCCGGCAAGTGCGACGGTGAAGGGAACATGTTGCTAAATTCAACTTTTTCATAGATTTAGGACCACCTATGATAGTTCATGAGCAGGACAGAAACCAACATATTTGGTACACGAAAAGCGGAAGTGCTAAATAGCCTTGTAATGAAAATCACGATCAATGAAAACGATATCAACGACAGATTGCAAACGTTTCGATAACTCCTGTTATCATCATCAGTGCATTGCAAATCATAGCATGCTTAATGCGACTTCTTAAGTTTTAACGTACGCTAGGAATGCAAATATTACACTTTTTTCTTATTTGTGCCTCTGAAAACACCTGTTTTAATTCCTAACACCTGTTTTAATTCCTGTACTTACAAAATTATTCGACGCAATCTGTTTGCTGGAACATTCACTCAGTGTCTCGTCGTATGAGCAAGCACATCCGGTTGACAAACACATTTCACGCTGGTTCATTGATTGGCAAAGGTCAGTGCAAATTTTTTCTTTATCTGTAATCAAACAGAAATAAAGTTTGATGTGCATGTGCGTTCAGACGTCATTGACGTACTTGCTCTTCTGGAGGTAACTCATGCTTTGTATTTTTATTTCATTCTGCTTCGACCACCAGCTTTTTTGTCTAAAGAGGAGTGGTTTCTCAAACTGGTTAGACTCTCCTACCGCTTTGTCCGTTCTGGTTTACGTTATGGGTCGCAGGATCTTAATCGTCACTGTTTTGACTTTAACTATTGTGTGGAGAGCTTTTTGAAAAATAATAACTATTGCCAAAACTATAACTACTTGATGTGAAATCAAAACATAAGTTGTCATTTTCCTCAAAGTGAAACCAGATATCAGACACACTTATTTGAGGTAAGGTGCTCATTGTCGAAAAAATATTTCTCTCATTCAGTATGGCCAAAACATGTTTTTTTGGTTAAATACGGCCAAAGCATATTTTGTTCAACACGGGCGTTGGAACAAGAGATGAGTAATTACAGAAACATGTTTGCAATAACGAAACAAATGATTTTGTGACGACATTTGAAACGGGTAAATTTCCATAAAACAATAAACCAACGATAAATAGATAAATATAACTTTTTAACGGCTCTTAATCAAAAAAGCAATTGTCCAAGCCACGGAACAAATGTTTGCGTTCAGCTATAACGTTTTTAACGAAATGTGATAAAGAGCTGCAATGATTAGGCCTATTTTGCATAATCCACAGGAAGAAGAAACACAAGGCAAACAAATGTAAGTTTGCATTCATTGCTTTACACTGCTTTAATAACATGAAAGGCCTGCCGTATTTTGTGTTAATGGGCTACACATCGTGCTCAAGTCATTAACAGTAAAGCACAATAACACCAAGAATAAACGAGAGCAGCGTAGAAGCAACAGTGATGCAATAAATGATAAGTGCTTTTTAATGTTCTGAAACGTTTTCGAAAGAATGAAAAAGTTCCAACTAATCCAAATTGCCCAATAACAACCAATAGCATACCGGACGCTCGTTTATGCATTACCCTAACTAAATCTGAAAATGACAGATCCTGCTCCAAAAAAGTTTTCCGAAATATATCAGAGATGAACTTGCTGATATGCAGTTGGAATTTTTGAGTAATATATGAATGTAAGTTGCATATTCTGGGCAGAATACAGTGCTCATATTAAGAAAGGAGTTCAGTTCATTTATTTGCGAAATCGTTAGTGAACTTTAGTTCCCAGGATAAAGCACAGGACGGGCAGTCATCCCATTACGCTCTAATGACGAGAGAAACGGTAAGCATACATCTTTACGTCATGAGAAAATTACTTTAGAACATACTTTCTTTGCAGATCTCCCTGTTCAGACAGCTTCCCTGTAGTGGCGTAGATGAATTGGAACCGTTGAAGGACATGGAACTGTTCGTTTGTGGACAAATTGAGTCCAATTCATCTGCACGCAATATTTTCTCGTTTCGTCGAAGTTACATGTAGAATTACAGCAAAGAGAAAAAAATTCGAAGCATATAAAATGGGTTCCACATACATCTGCCTTTCGCAACACCAGGTGAGCGATTTGCAGAAAACCAAAGCCTAAGATTTTAACGCTGGTGCCATTTTATATGTGACGCGTTCTGCCTAAATGTCGTTAGGTTGCACGACTAAGAAAGTAAGAAAAAATTCTTGGTAGCTATCTACTATTGACAAAAATGTGCCACCAATTGACTGTATTTACTCTAGGGGTTGATAAGTTAAAACTCCGAAAAGATAATATCATTTTTCTGTTGGAACGAGACAGGGGTTAGTATAGGTAATATCTTGCAGTTTTATGAGCAATTAATCTACAACTATCTGCTAATTTTGAAGGTGCACAGGTTTGAAAAATCCATCACATCATGAAGAAAGGAATGAACGAGGCTAAATGGAAAAAAATAACTTCTAACGAAGAAGCCTTCAACGAACTTTGGCAAGCCAGCAGAAACATGAATGAAAAACTGGACAAGCCAACTGATCTCACACAAATATATGTGAAAACAGCCTATGCTTTTTGTGGTAACGTTAATGACTTGACTTTGCCTGCAACGCATTTTGCTTCCATAAATCATAAAACCGCCTTGCGCATATTAAACGTTATCCTCAGAGCAAAGACTTTTACTTACTGCTATAAGCTGTTCCCTTCACAATATTAGTAGCTTTGCACTATGAAGGTCTGTAGCCTAACGATCCCTGATATTTCGCAGGCTCCCATTCCCGCATGCATCTTATAAATCGATCTACTGGGAAGTCATTGCAGCAATATGTCATAATAACTGTGTCGGCGCCATCCACGCGTGTGCTCTTTTAATAGCACTATCACATATATAGGCTTGCACTTCATGAAATAATTATGCTAGCACCATCAAACGTACGCTTTTCTATAACCGTCACAATCTATCTTCGAGTTGTTTCATGCATATGTGTGTTTCTTGTTACCGCCATGCATGCTTAAGTCTACTACGTTGCGTTTGGGAGTGAAATTCTACAAGATGATCAAATTTAGGATGAACAAAACAATTTTCAAGGTTTTAAATTTAACTTCCCAGCACCGGCTAGTGCATTTGCTGACAAACGTGATTAGGTTGGCCCTGAAGAACCATGTGCAGGTTTATGAAACAAAGGTTAACTCTTTAGAGACAACTCGTTTCCTGCTACAATTGTAAGCCCTAGGTATGCTCTAAATTTTCGAGGAATCCGCCGACTGGGCTTTGTTTTCATGACTTTTCGTTGATTCGGACTAGTACGTATCTATTTTTAAGTAATTAGTGCCCGAAAACGCGACGTAGCCGAATTTAACAACAAACTATTTCAACAGGAAATCGATTTCCCGTAACATTACGCATCCTTAGTCCTGGAATCTCCACGAAATGCTTGCTGGTGAAACGCTGAAGTGTTAAAGGGCAGCAAAGGCAAGCAAATTTAGGAATGAAAGAAATAAATCGAAGCACTTGCTGCGGTTATCAAAAACTGCAATACAAGCCATTTTTTTCGTTTCCTACGAAATTAGGAAATTTTCTTTAAAGTCGTGTGGGAGAATTAAATAACGACGGCGTGTTTCCCTTTTCATTACCGCACTAACTGAAGTTTATGAAATTTTTCCATGTTTACGGCAGTTTCATAAAACACTTTGAAATTGGAGCCCGAACAAGAGCTTGATTTGTTATGTCCACTGTTACTGTTCATTGTTTTCGTACTTATATGTATAAAACTTCAAGAGAAACAGATTACAGCGGATAAATTCAATAGACGCCATGGCCGCATTGGTATGTGGCCCGGCGACTGCCCGTAAATACGAAGTAGGTAAATGTACGTAATCCGTTCATGAAAGCGTTTGAACATTTCTCACAAATAAACAAACGTTCATTCGGTAAATAAGTGAACTTCGTGGACTTCGTAAGATGTGCTTCTGATGACATTTGAGATTTACAATTCAAGTAACTTCACCTTTACCACAACAGCTATTAGGTACAGTAGTGGAAACAGTTTCAAACCTGGTAAATTACTGTCGCTTGGCGCTTCTTTTGCTAAGGCGTTGACATTTTATCTGTTGTACGCCAAATTATATGAAGGAAGTGAAATGTAAAATCCCGAATATTTTTCTGCGCCAAAGGAAAATCACTCAAATTATCGTTCAAAAGTTCTACATTTGCAAAATTTTCTATCACGACCAATTTTATTTCCAGTGTTTCAGATGCTTTTACAAACAACACATGTGCGTTTACACAAAGGTGATGGCCGGCACCTTGCGAACAGGAACCTTTGACTGCGCCGACTACTATAGTGGCCGGTAAACCTATAACTACGTAACCGAAGGTATCATTGGATCCGTAAGACATGCCTGCACATTTTGAGATAGGTCGCGCCCACCTGTGACGTCACTGTGATGTCAATTCCGGGGAAACAGCGTTTTTCGAGTAGGCCAGAAAACCTAGTTGAGTCCATTCAGTAGCCTGCAGAGTCTAAACCAAACACGTTGTAAACAAACTTTCTACATAACATATGTTTGTGAAGACCTTACCTTTGCAGTGATGATCAAAAAAGTTGACACTTCCTTTCTTGGGGGTGCAAAGAGAGCAAAAACCCCGAATTTCGGCGCTATTTGAGGTTCAAGCCACTTTTCTGCCAGCCGCTACCCACCAACCACACCAAAGTTGCAGGAAGGTGTATTTCGGTGTTTTGCAACATCCCACCAAATTTCAAGCCAAATATTTTGACAGGAAAATTTTAGTTTGGAAGAAAATCAAAATATCCACTAGGTGGCCGAGCAGTTTTTAGTCTCTATTTTTGGCCATAACGTCCCAACCCCTTAGTCTAGCAGTCTTTCCAAGGTCTCTAAAACTTCTAAATATCTCCCTGAATATTTTAAGCCAATCAGCACCTCATTAACGCCACTGCGGGATTCTCTAGGCCTCAAACTGTGATTTTGAAGTCACTTTTTCCAACCAACGCTTTTGGATCCCCAAATATTCCCCCCGAAACGGCCCAAATCGACTTTTTTCGAAAGGATCCTGTTTTCGTGTATTCCGACCGCCGGCGAAGCGCAAAAAGCGGATCGGATCGGCTAGGCGGGATGCAGGACGCGTTTTTCGCATTTACTCCGGATTTTGCTAAAATTTCAGTACGGGAAATGTACAAATAGAGATTTTTCTCAAAAACGTCAAATGCAAAGGTATGTTTTTGTCATTCTCATTTGATTCCTTGCTGTCGCGTGGATCCATGTTTTCACTGGCTTTCTAGCCCGATCCGCTCAGGAGTTATGACTTATCAAAGATTTATCGGCCACTGTACAGGGCAGGAGTGGGCGTTAAAGGTTGAAAACAAAGGAGAAAAAACTTTCTTTACTGACATTATTTTAAGCGTCATCGTCAACCTTGCCTAACAAGGTGATTTCACTTACGACAATATAAAAATTAAATGTGACAATGCCGTAAATGCTACGCGCGTTTCCATGGCAATTGTTGCGCCACGAAATGCAAAACCCCAGTAATCGAAAAATACCTTGTTTGCAGTAATTATAAGAAGACGGGACACAAAGGATTGTACAAGAAATTCAACGAAGTGTTTTACTGTTAAAAGCCAAGTGTGGTGTTACAACAATTAGTTGAATCTATAGTAAAACGAAGAGTTTTCGCTGATACCATTGATTGATTCTAGTTGGCTATTGATTAATAATTACATACCTGCGATGTGCGCGATCACATCACTCAACATCGTCCCATCGAATCCTCCGTAAATAAACATCGTTCTGTCACAAAACAATCATCATCTGAATCGCGACTGTTACGTAATAAGCGCAGACGGTCACAGGGACACGGCGCAATGCAGGGTTGTATAGCCTATACAAATTTTTAAGTGCAATTTAATTTCTGCTTCTTAACAACTGTAATATTTTCATACGACGGATCACACATGAAGCAATTATTACAATTTTAAAAACATAATGCTTGCTCAAGGATAAGTTAGAATCAAAACTTTAATCAGGCCGAACTGACGGCAAAAGCATAAAAACACATTAAAAACTTGCCAACGTTTCGATAGTTTAGGCAACTATCTTCGTCTGGGCTAAAGACGAAACAAAAATTAAATATGAATCGTCAGGTGTTTTGCAGAATCCTAACAAAAAAACGCAAAGTTATTGCAAGACAATCATTCGCAAATAAAATAAATTGGAAATGATTCAAGAAGCAAGTTCAAAGCGTACGGTCATTATTGCCATACTTGTTACTCAATTCAAAGGCAGAATGGCCATATCGTCCACTTGCATTAGAGCTGTTGGCAGCAGCTGTCTTCCATTCCATGCAATCTATTGTTAAAATATTTTGTATGTAGCGAATGAACCAAATTACGTCTGCTCACTGCCGTCACTACAGTAGAATGAGAAAACAAGTAGCCCATCCCTCTCCGGGGAGGAATCGTCAGCTTTTACAAAAGAAGTTTGATATTTTCAGTGTTTTCGTAAATTTTCTGATGCTTCCCAGAAAAATTATTTCAAGTCAAGATAATTTTGGCTTGTGATTTTTTCTGGTCATCCAACAATCGACAATGGCTTGGTTCAAAGAAAACTATTATAAGCCCAATTCAAGAGACATTTTGCGTTAAACTACTTCTGTTAGAGACCAGCACCGGCGAACACGCCTCAATGTGTCACGCATCATCGCTGCCAGGCCCAAAAGGCGCTCATGTTGACGGCGGAAGAACATTTAGGACATTTCAAACGATCATAATTTGAAGCAACGTGATGTGCTGCTTCTTTATGCGAATACTTGGTATAGCGCTGTTCGGTCTCATAACAATTGTTATTAAGTTTTTGGCTTTGATTGTTAGCCTACGTTAAAGTTCTGCCATTCTAAGCGGAATATTTCGGAAGATACGTGAAATTCGAAGAGCTGAACTGTGGACTCTCAATAGGTTGACGGACTTAGTTTTCCTGATATTACTTGAAGTCAGGGGATTAAGGCCGACTTGTAACTAATGTTGACATTTTAAGCAGATTTGCAGTTGTGTCTTTGGTTTTGCTGTAAATACAGCAGCTCACACGCGCTGGTATATTTGAAACGCACTTGTTGCATTCTCAGTATCATTTATGTTGTATTTCATTTTTGTTTTCTGTTATATATTTCAAGAATTGGGGATTGATGGCTGCTCCACTTAAGCTTGTCTGATTCTCGTACAAGTGTGTTTTGTACTTTCCTTCCAAAGTCCGCAAGCAATTCTGTCGGAAATGTGAGTGTGCAGAACTATAGATGCACGGAAAATCTACGGTGTGAATTAGTAGAAACGTCAATATNTTTAGCATCTCACAGCTCGAGAAAAGGCTGGAGTCACGAAAAACTCTGCGATATTAAAGGATTTATGGATATTGGGGGTAGTCATTAATCCTGTTATACTTTTACATTTATAAAAAGTCAAACGTTTGGGTGCACTATATATGGGGTGCCCACACAGTCTGGGTACATAGGGATTTTCACTATTGATTTTATTTGTGTAGTTTATTTTTCCTCCCCATAGGTTCATTCGTTTAAATGATGATGGCTCTGTCCAAAAAAGAACGAATCAAGTTGGTCCTGTTATGTGGATGAGAAGGATGGTCCCAGACTTTACTGTATGTGCTTTGTACCATGTACACAGACTTTATAGACACCCTGCATATTGATCTCAGTTATGCCTTTATAAAATTTGAAAACGTTTTCGTATGTGTATTTACGTGATTTTAACATCACATGCAGTTCATTTCGTTATCATAAGTCAACACTTTATCACAACGCAGATGCTCACTTGAACATAAAGACTTGTGCTGCATAGTGATGTGCTAGGAAGAACAACCCCTATAGCACAGTTAACGCTTCAAGGCGAACAGAGAAAAAGACTTATCCCAGTGATCGTGGTACAAGACCGTTCATCAGTTTTTGCAAGAAATTATTTACATTAAAAAGATTCTTTAAATTTGCAATTGCACAACCGTAGTAAGGTGATGCTTTTGTCTGCAATATCTATGCAATACATTGTCAGTGTCTAGATGAAGCTCCCTGTCAGCATTTAACAAAATATAGACTCCATACATAGTCATCTCTCATTGTTGCTATGGCGCAGTGCTTCTCAACCATTTATTGCGACGACCAAAATATTACGCGTAAAAGAAATACAAACCTTTTATTATGTGGAAACCTCTACTGCACATAGATTTTATTTGAATAAACTACAAGACTGAAGATGCGTAGTGTTACGTGAAGTCGATTTCCTATTAAAAAAGTTATGGTGGATTCAAATCTGTCACCATTGTGGAGACTATTTACTTGAATATGGACGTTTGCAAGTTTGAATCATCGCAAAAACATGAAAGCAAAGCCCATTCGGCTGATTCCTCGAAAGCTCACCCCAAACCTAGAGTTTTTACTGGTACAGCAGAAGATATCCGTTTTGCCTCGATCAACTTGGTTTGCAATATCAAAAAATCGAATGCATTGTTAGAAAGGCCGAGAAGTTCATTTTCCAGCAAAAAATAGCTTAAATGAAATCAAATGCAAGACCTTGTATTGTTGTATTTCATCAGGCAAATGCATTTTTTGCTGCTATTTTTTCAAGGTTAATCATAGCTGAGCTTGGTACTACCTTTCAGTTTCAACGATGTGTTGTTCTGGAAAGCTCTGCGATAGTGGAACACCGGTATTTTTACAGAAGATAAACAGACAAGCGCGGATGCTTTAATAAAAGTCATGAGGATTCTGCCAAACCGAATTCGCTCTTGTTTTTGATAAGAGCCACGGAAGTTTAGTGCTTCATAACATTTTAAATTCACAATTTTTGCATCAATGAGAGCCACTGTACGAGCTTGATGAAAATCTAGATATACCTCAGTTCAAGCCCTGTAGATAAACAACATGCACATGATATTTCAAACCGTAAATTCACTGAGATAACACAATATAGATTGGCTCATAATACAACAATTTACTCTTGCGCATTTCTCAAAGTTTATTTGCACTGAAAACGGGATTATATTCCTTTTGCGAAAAGATACAACTTTCAATGAACCTATCTGCAAAAGTTGGTGAGCAAGTTAGATTGAAGGAAAATCTTTGTCTATAACTCTCAATAACTGTTTTCTTGGTTTATATTAAAGTTTGTGTTGTAGCACCACCAACGTGTTAGTTACAGGCATATCTTATGCCCATGTTCTCCAAGTAATATGTGTCTGCTTTTGGGTTTCCCATTAATTTTGAAAACGTGAAAGCTCTCCGAGGTCTAGTTGCGTCGAACACATTTGCTCTTCTAAGACAAGCAAAGAACGTATAAATTTCCCACACAGTTCACTTATGCCTGTATGAAATAGAAAAGCGAATTGAACTTTCTGGTAGCAACCTGCGCCCAATACATTAGCAGTAAGATCCTTACCACAGACGATTTTGACAGCAGTGTTCCAGCAGTTGTAAAACTAATTCAAACAAACCTTTTGTGTAAGACATTGTTGAAGATTGCGGGCAAGTTTCGCAATCTTGAGATCCTGGAAAATTGTAAATCCCACCGTAAACATACAGCGAATTTCCAAGAATCACCATAGAATGCAGAAATCGAGGGAACGGAGACGGAGGCAAAATAGTCCTAAAAGCATGCAAACGCTTACTGTAAAAGAAAAATCTGGATAATGTCAATTCTGTAGTAACGGTTAATCATCGTCTTACCACGAGCCTCTGACTACGTCAAACGATGCTAATGAGGAAACGAAGCCCAGCCCGTAACCTCCATGCACATAAACCTTGTTATTTGCATTGTCTAACGCAGAAGCATGACCATAAGATCCACTGACAAACGATTGGTTTGTGTTTAACAACGTCAGTGTCAAGGTATCTGTAAAAAATATTGTTTGTCACCAGCCAGCGATTTACATGTTTTGCACACTGTCATCAGTCACACGCTTTCACATTTCACTATACGTTTGAAATTAGACATCATCTGTGGCAAAATTTGTGCGCAAGTGTTCTAATCATCACCACGCACTCCTACTTCATGAAAGATAAAACACTTCTTACCGATGTCCAGTTCAAAAATAAAGCTGCTTATTTTCCAAAACGGGTGATACCCAAAGAAGATCAACATCACATCCCTCCCATCACTGGATTTTGTCACGTGAGCTGTATGTCCAATCAAAGGTGGGACCTCGTTTCCAAACTGGCTACTCACGTTGAGAAGCAACCACTGAGCAGAAGTGATGTTGTACTTCCAAACCTCATTCAAGATGTTATTGTTTTCCGTGGCACCACCAAACATGATTAATGAATTCTGGGTCAAGCAAAGAATAGTTATGTTAGCTTCTAACAGCCTTCGGTTTCATGAAAGTTAAAACTTTATATTACGATAAACATCTGGTTTCAATGCGGTCCCAAAAACCAAAACTATTCTCATAGAGCACTTTGTCTTTCTGGAGACATTGTCTACAACTACAAAAACGCAAAGATTACAAGATTAGATGATTGAACAGCAAAGGTTTTCTGAAGTCTGTTTTTCAGAACCGCAAGAAATCAAACTTTCCAAGATATCTATGAAAATGATGAGTGATTGCATGAACATTCTTTTGCCTTAACTTTATCTAGTCATCTCTTCAGTTTGCTTCACAAAACGACACTCAAAATCATAGGAGAAAATTTTCAGCCATTAGCATCAACTAGTTAGATGCTTCATTTATTTATTTATTTGAGTAAACGTCTGTTTAATTTTTTAGTAAACACTTATTTCATGAGTTACAGTTTTTTTGTCGCCAATGGTATTATTGACGTCAGTCAGTTTGTTAAGATGTTATGATTTATGAGCTTGTGTTACAAAATTTTAATTGTAGTCTTGAGTTTGTTTTTTCTCTGCTGTTACTTCAGCCTTTCAACTTTTCACTCGTAAGCTTTGCTTGCCATTTTCAGGACTGAGGATGCGTAATTTTACGTGAAATCGATTTCCTATTAAAAATTTGCTGATCGATTCCTTGCTTACACCCATCGTGGAAAGTAC
>JGI24022J15233_10006678_pt1 | contig 12548 bp, 9 predicted proteins | sample Ectturendosymbi2_FD_15233 | JGI IMG/M metagenome (IMG submission 15233)
TTAAAAAATAGCAATACGTGAAAACTCAACTGCCATCCAAGTACCCCTGGAAATCTTCCCGTGAACCCAGGTTGAGAACCACTGCTCCAGAACATGCAAAAATGATACACCGTAACGTATTAGTACGAACCGGCTGATCTATCGATCGATGGGAGCAGATAAAAGCGCCAAGAGCCCCCGTTCCACGTGCAGAACCCAGACTTATTCGCTGTACAACGCGAGTGCCCGAAGCAAAAATTTCCTAACAGTTTCTCGTGCAAAGCAAAAAACAAATGCTTCTGCGAAAGTTGCGACGAACCGACGTGCAGAATTATTTACTCCAACCTTCATATTAATAAACCGGTGGTTTTAACACGACCGCTTTCTTTTAATTGAGGTGTGTCCGTCAACGTAGCCACAATCTACAGGTGCGATGAGCGCGCAGCAGCAGTTTGTTCAACGTTTGTACATATTGAGAGAAACACGTCCCTGTTTCCATACCAACGCCATGCAATAGTAATGACCAGGTGACGTAGGCTCAGGTAGCCCAAGAATTAAGTAAATCATTTCTCACGACACCACTACAATAAATCTGGTGTCGTTGGTAGAATCCTTCATTCGGCCCCTTTTTCAATTTTCACGATCTTCTCGAAACTCGCAAACATCAGGTAGAAGAACCATTGTATTCGCAACACCGAGATTCAGACGAAGCGGTTTAACAAGCTTGACATTTACAACACACTGGGGACGAGGACGAGCCAATTCATCGTTAAAGAAAATCACAGGAACGACCTTTCTTTGCATTAACAACATTTTACTCACGCTGGCAACGTTCTGCACTTCGTGCTCCTTCTCGACGAGCGCATGGCCGTCTTCGGTCGCTCTGAAGGTGACGTTGCCCAAGTGCAGGACGCTGGCCACGATGGCGAAAAGGTTCTGCACATCGAGATGACACATTATCAATTAACCGCGTTTGCTTGACGCAGCCGGGACACGTCGCTAATGCAACGAGTCAAAAGTAATATTCCCTCCATTAAGGTTCGCAAATGCGCATTACAGTAAAATCTCATTTTCGCGCACTTGCAACATTCCAAAACATTGGAAAAGCAGGAGAAAAAGGAGAAGCTATTTGAATTAAATGTGTACTTCGTTCGCATTTCGGTAAAATTTTATACTTATTCTAATAGTTCCCGAAGTTAGTAATTCATTTGGAACTCCGCTAACTCAGCTTTAAAATTTTCATGCTCACTGAAACAAACATTTGTTCAGTGCAAAATTTTCTTAGAGGGAACACTGGTCAAAAGCATAAAGCACAACATTCAAACCGATGCGCATTTTTATTTGTGACGACCTGTGTTGATTGTTTCATTGACACGACACGATCTGGCGACAGTAAATGCGCGTTTGAATCGAACCCATGTTCAGTTTCAGAACGCGTCGAAACGTATTGGAACGCCAATCGCATCGTTTTTACATTTCCGACGCGAGTTTTTCACACCTTTTTCTGAAATCAGCGACCTAAACTTCCCGCTTTTAGTTCACGACACTGAGGACAAAGAAAAGTAACGAATTCTTCACAAGCGTCACCTTCGTGAGAACGACACGCGTACAAAAACTTCGCGCAACATTTCGATCAAGATAAAAACTCCAGCACCGACAACGCCGCCTCACCTCTCTGCTCTGTTCAGAGAAATCCAGGACGTCCAAGGCTTTCAGCACACCAGCGAAGTCCTTCTTGTCGTTGATCGACGAAACTTTGGCGCACCTGCCCTGCGAAGGAAAACGCGAAACGCGTGACGTTTCAGGGATCACGATGTTGCTGGACTTGCGATCAGGGCGGTAACGACCATACCGAGGCCTCCTAGATGAACAGGAGGTCTTGAACATACTCGACGGCGTGATCGCTCGAAGCACTCACGCGCAAAAGCCGAGCTACAGCTTCTGTTTATTTCCAAGACCGACGTTAAACTGGCACGCGAAACAAATTTCCAAAAACGCGTGCGTTCAGTGATCAGTGGATGTTGGTACTAAATCTTTTATAAACCTGTTCTCTAGCGCGCTGCAAAAAATACCCACTGAAGTTGGAAAAGACAGCAATGGCTGGTACTGATTTTTGAGAAATAGTTTAATGTGAGAAACAGAAAAGAGTTCAATGTCAGGCCAGTTTTTGCCGGAAACGAGGCAGCCTTCGCACCAATCGCGTACACTTACTAACCGCTGGCAAGCATTCCACTACTGCGCAGGCAAAAAATGACGCTGGAATTAAGCCACTTATTATTTTACTTGCTATTAAGCGTAGGAACATTGCGATCCATTCGCCAACACAAACGTACAAAACGTCAGCTTTTCCATACGAGTTCGCTGCACGGTCAAACCAGGCCTCCTAGTAAAATTAGAAGGCCGTGTTTCTAGGAGGTCTTGGTCAAACCAATGCTTTCAGGAGGCAACAGACTACGCAGGCCAAGACTTCTGTGCTGCAACGAGGAAGGTCGTGCGTAAGATTGCTCAGCGCGTTAATTAAACAATGTTGGTTGTCCGTCGTGGTCTGCTGAACTTTAGTTTCTTAGGAGTGGCAGCAAGTGAACAGGTCCCGCCGCAAGCACAGGGTTTGCAGACTTCAAGGCTGGTCATTAATCATTATGCTTGCTCGGCAATGTTCTCCCGGTATCTTAAGCGAGTACTTCATAAACAGAGTGTTGTAATTCACTTCTGCAATCAACAGAAAATCGCCAAAATTTAAGGTAAGAAACGAACTTTCCGACGTCATAAAAACTCTCAATTCGCGTTTTCTTCTGAACAAGGAAATAATACCACTACATCGTTTCTGTCACAGAAGATTTGAACGTCCGGTTTTTGTTACGTCACAATGTCACTACCAACAATGAAACAAAGCGCGCGAGCAAATACAAGTTCGACATTATAGTAACGTTGATCGCACTGTCAGGTTGCCAAGGAAGAAAAGCATGGGGCGTTGAACATCGTACCTGGTTAGTGTAGAAATATTTGTCAGGAGTTTTCTCCAAGTTCAGCCTGTTCAGCAGTTTTTCGTCAGCACCTTCCAGTAGTTGGTAAAATATGTGAAAATTGCGCTCTCCCGTGGCCTGGTGCACCTACACACGTCACAGCAAAAATTGTTAAAGACACAATGAAACGAGGACAGGAAAACGATCAATTAGAATTGGTTTGTACACAACATTTTAAATTAGGCGTTGGATTTCCTTGCCATGTCAAGCGAAGTTTATCAATGCTTTTCCTTAGGAAATGACAACGCAGACTCCTGCAACTGCCAAAATTGAAAAGCGACTCATGATCCGGTGTCAGCGAAATTTCTGATCTATTATTGCTTGTTTGTCAGTTATTTTGCTTCTCTGAGTAAAGGAATAAGGTTTGGCGATTACTTTTGTGATGTGTGCTGTGTAAATAAAAACTTTTTGGTTCGACGTCAGATACCGACAAGCAACAGCACGGGAATAACCGTAACCACTGAAAAATATTGGACTTAGTCTTAGACCTCAATTATTTTTCTTTTTCTAACCGTAACATAAACCCTAACCCGACACACTTACATAAACACCAAACCCTAAGTCATAATAATCAGTTTTCTCAGTGTATTTGATATGTAGAATATTGTGCATGACTGCATGTGCACATGGCGTGAAGTCAGAAATTTCGCTTGACACCGGTTTACCAAAAAAACTATCTACTGTAACCTTTTCATCTTACAGAAAAGATCGTCAGAGGTGCAGCTTAACATTGTTTCCAATTGTATATCACTAATTTTAACCCTTGAAAGAACAATAGTGGCATAGCGTGTGCCATTATTCGATAAGAAGGCAGCGAACGAAGTAGAGATTAAAAGCACCATGTTTTATTCATGCGTCCTGCATGTTCGCTTTTGTGCAGTCGCAGTTTGAAAAATGAATGAAGTGTGGCCGCGGGTAACTGACATCTCTTGATTAACGAAAACAAACAGTGAAAAAGAAAATGGTGATTTTTCCGCTGCAGAGAGAACAAAAGAAGTGTTTTTCGCAGCGGCGTCCACTTTAACATACTATAGGCCTAAAGGTCTGAAGAGGCCATGGAACAAGGCACCTAAAACGAAGTTAATTCACAGTGCCGGTTAAATAAGAAACCACTTTTTCCAGCGAATCCCAGCACTGCAACCAGTGCTACGGGGTAAAATACTCAATACGCAAACGTGGCATCCGTTGCCGCAATTAGTGCCTGCCGGAGCTTTTCTTCTAGGTGGTATCAGCCTGTCCTTATCACTTACATCGAGTTTCACTTTTTCGCCATCTGACCCCCGACTTCGCTGATGGTTTTCAACAAGACGAACATTTAATCGTTGTTGCACTTGGAAAATTGTTCGGTTTGATCGATTCGTCTTCGTTTTAATGCAAGGTTACGATATTCGTCCAAGTGAAATTTATTGCACGAAGAATCGGCATTTTGAGATTGAGACGGTCATCAGCCTGTGTGCGAAGCTGCGTGGGAGGGCGGAACAATTAACGGCGACAATGTGGTGTCGGGTTACCTCCGATTTTCAGTGTTGAGTCAAAAGCGATTTTAACGGTTGATTGAGCGACAACATCAAAAAGACAAAGCACAAAGCTTTTATAAAGACAAGGAATCATGCAAACTAGGATCTACGCGTCAGAACAACAGCGCAAAACGAACCACGCGAGATTTTTCCAACAGGTAGTTGAGTATGTGGCCACCAACAGGCGCTCCTCTGTAGTCGAACTGGACGTCCATGTACTTTCCGAATCTCGATGAGTTGTCGTTTCGGTGAGTTTTTGCGTTACCGAAAGCCTGCGAACCGTGGATGAAAGGAAAACTGTATTGAAAAATCTCGGTGGGCGTCAGAAAAGTTATTGCACTTATTAACTAGACATTTGTTCACACACATACACGTTTTCATTTAAAAAATTTGTTTGCAACCATGGTAACTAAATTAGAACAGGACAGCAAATTACTAACGTCACACAAAAAAACGACAAGAAAAGCTTATAAGGATACTGTTAACTAAAAAGCGGATCTGAAAGCAAATGAATCGCCCAGCACATTGACAGACAACACCGCTGCCACGAATAGCTTTAAGGTATCGACCTTTCAGGAGCTCCCAACAGCTACACTCGTCACCATGAATGGCAACAAGCAACGTCGTGTGTGTTAAGTGGCGACGAAAGTTAAGAGCATCGTTTGTTGCCGCTGAAGGTGTGACAGGCTGTAAGACGAACATGCATGGCTCGTAAGGCGTCTTACCTCTAACACGGGATTCGATTGGAGCAGTTGATTTTTTATGTTTTCGACCCGTTCGCTCGACGTACTGGCCACGCTCAGATACTGCAGAATATATTTCGACGCCTCGGTCTTCCCGGCTCCCGACTCGCCCGAAATCAAGATGCACTGATTGCGCGCTTCGTTCCGCATCGCTCGGTACACAGTATCGGCGACCGCGTACCTGCGATACCAGCAACAAAATCTCAACAGTTCATAGCACAGTTGTCCTTGAAGCAATCGATATTGCACCCTGTGGTTGAACGAGTGCAGCGTATAGAAAAATGAACTTTTATACAAAGCGTATACAAAATTGAACGTATACAAAAATGAACTTTTCTTTTGTCTAAATTGCCTAAACCGAACCCTATACTTGATTTCCAACTTATCACGAACTATGATGGGTACAAAACGGTTTTATGACTGAAAGCATTTTACGAGAACACATGAGACCAGTGTTAAAGTTGGTGAACAGCACCCATGCCCGAGTGTGACATCATTTTTATTGAGAGTATTTTTGTCTCCACAAAAATATAAAACCAACTTCCGCTTGCAAAGCACATAGCGCTGTTTTTGCGAATCCGCGGACTCCAAAACTCACACGTGCGGAGGCATTTCGTAGAAGTTAACGCCCTGGTATTTTTCCATGTGGTACTTCGTGTAGAAAGTGAGCTGCTGGTATGGATTGACCGACACCAACACCGAACCGATGTACGTCTGCGCACATACAAGTACAAATCACATAGCTGCACACAACGACAAAACGCTTTGCACAGCGAATTTGAAAGGACCCACAAATTAACCGGTATTGCAACACTTTTCGCAATAGCGAATCTAGGCCAAGTAAACATAGACATCAAATCCATTAAGGTTATCGTGCCAACGGTGTTCACGTCATCACACCGGGTGCAATCCGCATTGCCTGTCAGGATACCTTCCCTCATATCACCGATAAGCAATGACAGATAAAGAAGCAGCTCGATTGACAACAGCGCAAAACAAAGGAGCCTCGATTGGTTTTAGTTATCTACCACCAACACAAGATTTTCGGAACAACAATCTAATATGAATGCAATAAACATCAAGCAATCACTCCAGCAAAGTATGTCACTAAAATGTCGACAGACATACTGTAGACGTTTCAGTAACCACTGCTACCACCGTCAGTACAAAATGTAGATAAACTGCAAAAACGATACTCACGTAGATCAGCTTTTCTTTGAAACGCTTCCGCAAATTTGACAAAAAGGCATTTTCGCTTGTGTAGTCTTCCAGCAACACAAAATCTTGCACTCCGACCCGGTCTCGAGCGGTCAGAGCACCCTCCATTGTGGACACAGAGTAACGCTCACCACGCTGAAAAACACAACATGGAGTTAATACAACGAAGCACATAGCACGGGCGTCAGGCAGCGACGTGTTTTTTCAATGCAGGTTTCTCAGTTCACGAAGACACACCGTGCCCCGGGTCATGCAGCGAGCAGCTATCCGGTGCTGTGGCAGATGTAGTACACGCAAACGTTCAACCGACACCTCAGGTTAGCAAGACAGGTCGTTTAAAAATGTGTTGACAGAACAACAGACGAAAAACAATCGCATATTGTCAAGCCATTGCGGTGACCAGATAGACAGAATAATGCAGCTGCTAAATATATCCCAGAATGTACGCATCACACATCCGAAAGTAGGAGCAGACTTTATGCTGATGCATTAAAAACCAAATGAAACTCTCGTATCCTACTTTCTGTGAATCATAACTGCATAACTGCAAATCGTAACTATAAGTAGAAATTGGTCGCCAAACTACAGCCCTCCGCTGCACTGTGGCACAAATGAGCTGAAACACAGCCATTTGCAAAAGTATAGGACCACGCAAACCTCAATGACTTTCGACATAATGCAGCAAGTTGAAAATAATGCAGCACATATAGCCATTAGCCAAGTTACTGAGGTGACCAGACAGACAGCATAACAGAGCTGCTGATTCTATCACTAAACGTACGCATTACACATCCGAAAGTTGGAGCAAACTTTGTGCTGATGCATTGAAAACCGAACGAAGCTCTCGTATCCTAGTTTCTGTGAATCATAACTGCATTTAACTGCAAATCATATCTTTAAGTAGAACAAAGGTCACCGAACTACGGCCCACAGAGCGATCCAGCCAGTGAAATCAGTTTATCCGGCACTCCGCTACATTGTGCCTCAATTGAACTAGAAGACAGTTGTTCGCAAAAAGTATACGACCACTCAAACTTCAATGACATATCGCAGCAAAGTTGGAACTAATGCATCATTAACTTGTCCAAATTACTGTACATTACGTCACCAAACAAACATTGTATTACATCACTGGCAATTCTGGATGCTTTCGAAGTTAATGATTTATGCACGAACATGAGCAGAAGTGGTCTGTGAACCAACACGAGTAGCACAAAAACAACATTAGTGGTTTATATCCGCAGACTATTGCAGTGTAGAATAATGTGTGGTTGAAGGGTCTTTTTTTAACTTTTCCAAAAATAGCAAGCGTGGGCAAGAACTTCATTATTGGCTGCTGAGCGTGCACAGATATGCAACTTTGCATTTGGAAAGACTCACATTACTTCACGAAGTGAGTCACGCCATCAGACGATTGTCATGCAGTCCCCTACTACTGTAGTACTTCTTTCAAATTACGTGGGTAATCTACCAAAAAAGGTAGAGATATCGTTATCAGCATGGTTTTCGATCGTCTGAGCAAAGGGTCCGTTTTTATGATCACTTTTTGATTAATCATTATGTTTGTTGTCTTGATATTTTGTGTACTACAATCACGACAATGTACAAAGCAATTTTCCGGACCGCACTTCCCATTGTCTTAGTATTCTGGCCTGTCAAGAAAAAAACGGGTTACCCCTGAAGTACAGCAATGTTTAAGACAGCTACGTAAACCCAAATGGCTTACTGAGCCAAAAATTATCTCACTATCGTAACCAGGGCCGCAGATTGAATGACATATTAATGAGGGACGCACGCTGAATGGCCTACCTTGATCTTAGCAAACTAAATTTAGCTTAAAAGCTAATGTAATGAAAGCGTTCGAATCCTAACTGCAATGGTAACAGACGTGATACAGTAGCACTGAAGGCCACCTGCATCAAAAATGTCAAATTCAAGATTATCAAAATAAGGTCAGGTTGTCAGTAATAAGGATATTTCGCTACAGCGAAAACCTGAACTGGACCGTACAAAACCTTCGACGGGCCGCGGATTGGACATAGATGGTTAAGACGTAGTCTCCGCAGAGTTGACGTCAGCGATATCGGGTTTTCTTCGCACGTAGGCATCGCGACAGCACAGTTTCACCGCCACAGCGCGACAAACCAAACTCAAGTCGACCACAGCTTCACAGCATCACAAAATCACGCCAACTCATTTCAACGACAGATGTTCGAGGAGAGGTGGGTTTTTGCTCACACGCAAAATCTCAGGTTAATGTGCGACACGAACACACCTGGCACACTTTCACGGTCATACCATATTGCTAAACGAAGATATTACGCCCGCGGAATATCAAAACAAAAACTCCTGATTGGTAATGAAATACACTTTGGACAAATTCGTCATTTCAACAATTTTCGTCATTGTCTAATTCAGGCTTTCAAAACTGGGTGCGCGGGCCACCGGTTGATCGTGACGACTGCACAGGGGGTCCGTGAAACATGACAAAAATATTTGAACATGGACATTGTACAGTACCTGCACTGTCGCAAAAGACGTCCGCATCACTCACAAAAGGCAACTACAATTTGATTGCCTTTTACCACTGCTTAGTGCTTACATGTGCGAGACGGCATTTACAGCTCTTACATATATGAAGACAAAATACAGGTCCAGACTTGCCGTGGTTTCTGATTTACGAGTTACTGTAGCTTGTCAGAAATAGCTCCGAGCATTGCTAAGTTGTGCAGTAAGAATCAGCCCCATCCGTCACATTGATGTTGCCAGCTTTTAAACATTATTCAGTGTGATTTTTTCCTTTTGTATTATCCATCCACGCCGGTTAGGTGTAAAAATTGATGCGACACAAGACCAAGGTCCGAGAAAAATCAGATTCACAAATGGAAGTCCGTGACCCAAAACGTTTGGGAAACCCTGGCCTGGTTTAAGCAGGTGGCAATTTGCATATTTTTCAAAAAGTTTTGGGTGGTAGTGACTGTGATGATGGTCTAGGCCTGTCGAGCCTCCATTAACACAGCAAAGCAGGACGTTCTTTGTTCGGAGTGTTGATGTCTGCCGCTAAACGGTCGACCATGTTGAAACACACTTCTCCATTACCTACGCAGTTAAATGTCTTGACCGCAGTAAACAAATGACAGGAACCATGGAAAATGCAATACCGTCAAGGCCATTGGTTATCGCTTCTCGCCCTTCGGCGGCCACACACAGATTCATGTATTGTGACCAGTGAAAGCAAGACAGCCACCTAAAATGTCAGGAAATGCTTGGTTCAACGCAGACACACAATCAGACATGATAACAGGCAGGCATCGCATTTGCATTGTAACACAGCCACATATGTTTAAGTGTGCAAAGGTCGGCAACCTTTTCGGACTGTCACTAAGCCACTAGAGTGGGTCAAGAAGGCACACTTGGCCAGAAGAAGGTTTTCCAAAGACGGGTTGATTTATTTTATTGCATGGGTCAGCCAAGGAATTCATTGAAGACATACACAGCAGGCACACGACTGCGTAATGCGTCTGCCAAAATTAAGAGGTACTGAGCGTTGTTTTGGAGACCGTTCGACGTCAGCGCACGGGACAACATTCAATTCGCAAACGTTGTTTCAGGATTCCTCTTAACACTTGGCCGAACATTTGTACACATATTAGTTCCCTTCGTTTGCAACTCGCACACGAGTCAGAACCAAGCCGAAGACCGGGCCGGATACAAATTCGCTGTAACTTACATTCAAAATCAGAACCGAACAATGCAAACACGCATACTCAATCTCAAAACAAAATGCTGTTTGTAGTGGGCAAAGAAACGAGGCGAATACAACAACCAGACATCATCAAAGCTCTCAGCCATACATTAGTTGATTTTATTCAAAAATAAAGTAGTTCAGTGAGAAACCTGACGCTGCATCTTCTTGGAGATAAACATACGAGTAATTTCAAGTTCTAGTGATGAGGCATTCAGCAACAGAATGTCATTGTATACACTGACCAAGGTAGCAACACGGGGTTAAAGGGACAAAGCTCGTTCTATCTCATGAACGCACTGTATAGTCCCAGCAATTGTTGTGATGCCGAAATATTTTCGATGCCGCTTCGCATGAATACGGTGGAAATGGTCAACAACACGTAGTAGAATTACGGACTACCTGGACAATACCTGGGACTATCTGGCTACCTGCGCCCAGACTAGAATCTGTCTCTCTCCTTACAAACTAAAAGCCCACGACCACGACGTGTTGTTGACTAACTCTACTGCGTTCTTACGAACCAGCAATAATGAAGCAGACAGACTCGTGTTGGAACGTTTTCTGAGCGCAGTCAAAAAATATATTTAACTGCAGCAAAACGTAAGATCAACAATATTAACTGGACGACAGCATTTGCAACCGTGAACAAATAAGTCTACCGAAATAAACCCTAGCACCAGCTGCGCAACATGGAGCCTATCTTTGACCACCAGCCCTCGCACGAAATCCGCAGACATGTTCTGAGTCGTTCCTATTGAAATAAACGGAGTCATTGTGACGTAATGTACAACTGTAAGGTCGGGAAACAAACAAAATCTTGGGACTGTTTTAACATACTGTAGAACTGTAAGTGCAACAAAACAAGTACAAAAGGAATAATAGAATGCCAAAGGAGGCATTGGTTTTGCTCTGGCAAAAGTAGCAAGTGCAATTAGGCGGGACTGAAACACTAGCTACGCCGAAGATTGCCGACACCTGCTTTAGAGCAATGCTTCAACGAAGGCGCGAAAATTGACATTCTTAAACTACAGGTACTTGCAAACGTCAACTTCTGCGTCAGGACTGTCACTGTATTGTATCATCAGCTAATTGTGAGCTAACGCCAGCTTTAGCAACACGATACAAGATAATGTCCTGAGCAATCGTAAGTGTCCAACAGCTTTGGTTCCACATCATCGTTCGCAACCTCGGCAACAAGCAGCAAAGGTTAAACAACGAAAGTGATGACAGTTCCTCAACGTCTTTTCTGTTCCACCCCTTTAGCTGCTGACATGTTGCTAAATGCATGCCCCTAGGTTTAACTTGACTGAGAGGTATGTGAACAAAGATCGACTCAAACGACACGATGACGACGAGCTGCCAATAATCTTGAGCCTGGTTGCACGGCTGCTGCATCCAAACGTATAAACAGCGGTAAGCTCACTCCCATAAAAGACGCGAGGTAATTCGGCGACCGATGAATAAATATCGATGTACTTACAATCACTCGTGGTCTGTGAATCGTGACAACAATGTCACCACTTCCGACCAACATCGCAAGTTATGACATCATTAGCAACGCTGGCACAGGAAACACAAGACGTTTCGCATGCGACTGTGTACGACAGTAGCTCGTACCAAATATGTGGGTAAGCAGATTTCTTAGGGCCGGCGGAACGTAACCGGGCCTGCGACTGATGCACCACACTGACGTAAGCATCACAGTCGAACGCGAATTTCTTAAACAAACGGACAGCCTGGTCAATGACATATTTTGTTGATTCGAATGCGAGCAGGAGGGCGGCCTACACTGAGCGGTCAAGTTGAATAGGCTGAAACGTGGCAAAGGCATATGGTAAAGAAGCAAAACCACGCCGATCTTGGCCAGCATTGTCCTTCCGTCCTTCCTATGCATTGCGACGTTTTCGAAAACAGCTGTCGTAAATGTGAACAAATTTAACTCCTGGATGAAGCTACCATCTGTCTAAAAATCCCTTTAACGGAAATAATTTTTGTACCATCGGATTTTTTGCAAGAGCAAAATTTCCACCAATTAAAGATGCTTTCTTTACTACAGTACGTGGTTAACCGAAAATGAAACCATCAACCTCAATAAAAGCAAATGCAATGAATACACCGCAGCCCGTGCGTTCCGGTTTTGCATACGAACCAAAAACGCCAAACCGTATTGATCGTTTCGAACTCTGATCTTAAACCAGGGGCGCAAAAATCCCGCGACGTGCAAATGCCGGCAACGCTGCGTCATAACTTCCGCCGCACGAACCTGAACGCGATTGCTAATGGGTAGGGCAAGGATTTTGTTCCGATCTACGACACGTTT
>JGI24022J15233_10006679_pt1 | contig 12548 bp, 7 predicted proteins | sample Ectturendosymbi2_FD_15233 | JGI IMG/M metagenome (IMG submission 15233)
TAAGGACAAATTCTCTGTCCTCGCTCGAGCTCGCACTTCATTTCATCTCTCCGCCCTGGAAGCGACTTTCATCAAATCTCTGAATCCTCTTCTCTGCAAACAAAAATAATTCGTTTACTCCTTGAAGACCTCCTAAACTTCTTACGCTTTCCATTGGTTGACTGTTCCAACGTTTCGACGAAGTCCAAATTACTTCTTCAACCAATGACAACTCGCTTTTCCGATCTCCTAAACCCTTTCTTATTGGCCACTGCTTTAACCAATGACATCTCTTCTTTTCTCTATGTAAACCAGTTCGGTAGTATCTCCACTTCATTCTGACGATATCCCTTGAAAAGTGTCAGACGAAAAGCTTTGGGATGAATCTCTTACTTCACGCCATATAGTTTTTCAAAAGACTCTTGCAAATCTATTTGCCATTTTTAAAGCTATAACTCGTTGATTAGTACTTCATAGGGATAAGGTTTGCATTTGTCAGACTCATCATGCTGTTGATCTTCTCTAGGTAATGTTAAAAACATTTTATAAAGATTTTTCAAACTTTTTAACCAAAAAATTTCGTATTGATTCTCAAAAAATGTTTGCAAAATATTTTGTATAGAGTTACAAAAATGTTCACCAATAAATTTTGTTACAGATTTAAGTTACAAATTTTCAAAAATACTACCAAAATTTCACAATGCTTTACCAAAAAATGCAGCCAGTGCCATGCTGCAACGCTTTCCGTCACCTCACCAATCCTTTCTGTGATATTCAGGACACGTGGCCGAACCAACGTAGCTTGTATCTCTCAATTTGAAGAGACGGCTCGACAATGATGGTTTTACTAATTTCACAGCTCTGCACTTTATTGTGGTGCGTCACAATGGTAACTCTTCGCAAAAATTCTCTCTGCTGTTTGTACTTAGGATATTATTTTTTTAGTCATTACATAAGGTTCATGAGCATAGTGGAGAATTGGAAGAAAAACCTATTTTGAACCTGACAGCTTTGATCATAGAGTTATAAAGCTCATGCAGAACTACATTTGCCTTACCGCTCCATGTATCAAAACCCTTGTTCCGCTTTCCATCGCTCATGAATACCACCACACGGCACTTGAACTTCACCTGCTGCAGTATATTTTTAGTTCTGATATGTTAGTGCTTAGTGCTGCATTCTTGCTTGATCAAATGCCGTAGAAAACTGACCAAGCATGTGTTGAAGGTCCTGTTCAGATGATGCAAGCAGTACAAAATTGTCCGCAAAACGCAAGCAGTTGACTGTGCAGCTCCCAACAGTGACGTCCTTGTTGACTCGGCTGTTACTGTCTCTACCCAATTGATGTAAACTATGAAGAGGCAGTGGTGACAACACACAGCCTTGGTGGAGTCCAACATCCACACTGAATGGTTGATATTTAGCTTTGTAGACACAGACACAATCTTCTGAGCAGTAATACAATGACTTGGCAACCAGTATCAGGTGACCATATACAGCAGGGGTTCCCAAACTGGGGTACATGTACCCCTAGGGGTACATTTGCCTATCTGAAAGGGTACATTTCAGGTTAGGAGGAGAAGGGAAAATGTTTGTATATTATTAATTTCGAATTATTTGCACATATATCAGTGAATGTTATAACAATAATTCATTTATTACAAACACGTGGTCCATATCACAGCACAATCAAGGGCGTACGCAAGGGGAGGCGGTTGGGGTTAAACCCGCCCATTGAGCTTGATATTTTACAACTTTATTACCTGCGCAAAGGAAATTAATTGTCTTCGCATACTTTTTGCTTGTTAATTTGTCGCCTTAATGCAAAAACCACGTAATGAATTTGCATGCAAATTTCAAGGAACATTGTAGATGGGCCAAAAAGTAATAAGATTTTGGTGGGAGTCGTCTGCATCCAGAAACCATCTCACCACTTTTTATACACATTTTGTCCACTACGCATGTTTAAGATTGTGTTCCTCGATAGTTCACTTTATCGGAAACAACTGTCTTTTGTCTGCTATGGGTGAGCAGCGCAAGCACTGACCGCATTGGGTGCATTACCAGTTTCCATAGCATGATAAAACTGTTGCATGAGCTTAAAAAGAGCAGTTGTTAAAATAGAAGCATTCAGGCATTTGATATGTCTCAGCAGGGAAAAAGGACAACTGAAGGTTTGCTCGACTTCTATACATAGCAAAAAGACGAAAGTTTTCTTGCGTACTTTATGCGCATTCTCAATTCTTGTGTAGTTTAGCAAAATTCAATCTTGCAAACGGGGGTGTGCGTCAGCCAGACCAACCCCACACTTTGTGCTCCAGTCCGCTGCTCGTATTCGACAAGATCAGTGCAGCCTCATTTTGCAGTTGTAAATTGCTCTGACGCAGTGATGATCGTGTTTTACTCCCCTGTTTTAACGCGCAGCCTGATATTTTTGCAGTTATGAACTGCTGTGTCGTTGCGTTGAGTGCATTTTCTTCCGATATCCTAACCTGGAGCGCTGATAGTTTATATTTGGCACATAAAATAAGGGAAGTGCGTGTAGAAGAACATGCATACTGTGTCAACAAACTTCGCCAAAACGTTGGTTTGGAAACTTGAATATGACGTCGTATTGTGACATCACAAACAGCGCACACCAAATACAAATGACCACCATATGCCACTGAATGAATCCCCCCATGAAAATTTTCTGCGTACGCCACTGGGCACAATCAAACAACACGAGAGCACAAGAAATGGTTAGTCATAGCGCATTACAGAATTGGTGGTGTTTGTCCACGACCGACACTGATATGAAAAAAACACTGTTACAGCGCCCCAAGTGTAGCGTCATTCACCCATCAAAATACAGGGATCCAGTTGTGGGAGAGAAATGAAGGAATTCTGACATCAAGACTTTGAAGATAAACAACTCACCGAGAAAAAGAAAAAAGTAAAGGATAAGACAGACAGCGTGCACTTTGGCGCACAGAGGCACGCAAACTGTTCCGATCAAGGTTTCAAATGCTTTGCAACACAACTGTTATGGGATCGCCAGGAAATTAATTTTCATGAATTTTAAGCAGGATTTGGCGATTAACGTTTTGTCTTACTTTTTGTATGCTTGGTTTGCAGACATTGTCTGTATATTGGATCAAGTAAATAAAGAAATCTTAGGGCGTCACGAAACACAAGGAAAGCTTTGCAATACTGATAAGACGCGCGCACTGGTACAACGCATCAACAATTATCAGTTGGTCGCCGTCATACAGAAGCGTTAAATAATTGAGGAAAACGAATATTTGTAAAAAGCATCGTAGATATGAAGAGATCGGATAAAAAAGTTAGATGAAGATGCACAACGCAAAAAGCGGTACAGATTATTTCCCAATAAGGCATCAAAAAGTCGTGATACCATGGCTAACTCGGTGTGGCCAAACTCTTACATTTCTGGGTATGCAATGCACAATTCGGAAGGCAGTGTTATATGCAGCGCGTACGCCCTTCATACTAGTCTGCGTGTATTTGCTCCACCATTAGCAAGAATATATTGGCATGGAATGGGCACGAAATAAAGTGTTTTTTACTGCAGGTGAACGCTGATCGAATGTTCCTCGAAGATTATTTGCTGCGCAGAATTGTGATTTCACTTGTCTCTGAATATCATCATCATCCTTCAGTGAGGCATTTAGCAACACCAAGGTATTTCACTTGGTCAAAAAATTGTACACGTACACTGTACACGGTCAAACAATTGCACACGTGCGCTGTTCAAAAAATTGTACACGTTTTTTTTCCAGAAAAACATTTGATGGAGCAGGTTGTTTATAATTTTGGGGCAAAAAAACACCAGTTGAACACTAATGCTATTTTCTAAACTCATCACATGTTTATTGGTGAACATTTTTGGTTATTTTCCTCACCCTTTTTGTTATAATTTTAGGGGTACATGCTCATCTATCGAAATGCCGAAGGGGTACATAACAGAGAAAGTTTGGGAACCCCTGATGTACAGGGTTCCCACGGAATCTTGAAAAGTATGTAAAAAAGATGGGTCATTTTTCATCGTAGAAAAACTTGTTTTGGTCTGTTATTATGGAAAAAGGAAATAATTTTGTAGACTTGGTCTTTTAACATACATTCCCACACCGCTGATAACTAGGCATTGCCTGTGAATATCACATATCAGGGTTACAGAGTCGGAGATAAAATGTCCGACTCTGACTCCAGCACCGACCTTTCCAAAATTTCCGACTCCATAACAAAAAGTGACTGAAGTTTGGCTGTTAACAATTTTGTAGCAACTAACACTCAATGGAAATCGTGGTACGCAGCAAGAATTCTGTTTCAACAAAATTTTCAAAATAAATTATACCATTTCAACAGGCACGAGTTTGCACTCCTCAGTTAGGAATCCTATGTAAAAAATGATTCAATCGGACTTCCGGAGTCGGATTTTTTATTTAAGTCCGACTCCTAGCTACTGATACAAGTAATAAAGTTGACATCTTTTCAGACACTTTCTTATATGCTTTTCATATCCACGCGCCTGTAGTGAAAATGTCCAGAAAACAGCCCAAACTTTCGCTTAAATCATGGCTTATGGAAGGTATACACCTATCAACAAAAACCAAAAATCGTATGTACAAAAACATATTGAAATCCAGATATGGCTGTCTTTTAGATTAACGTTCTTTTAAATTGACCCACCTTGAAACGAAAAGTGAATTTATTTATTACAAAAAAAAATTTTAACAAAATAAATTCAATTCTAATAAAGCTTGGAAACTAATTAACAAACTTCTAAATAAAACCAAACCTTTTACCAACACAAAGACAAACTTTCAACAATACATCTATGGCTGCAACCCGAAGATTCAATCGAACTTGCTGACCAACATCCCATACCAAATATATTGCACAAACACCTTACCCAAGTAGAACCAAAACTTGCATCTTCAATTTCGTCGCCCGTAGCGTACATTACCCCTTCAACTCCTTTAGTCCCTAATTCACTGTACTTAACTCCAGTCTTCCATTTTGACATGGTAAATCAAATTAATTATCTCAAACGCAGCAAGTCTAATATATATGACATACCAGTTTGTTTAGTTAAGAACATCATATCTATCTGTCTTGCCGATATTTATGGGTCAAGCATTTCTAACGGAGTTTTTCCTGAAAAACTCAAACTACCAAAGTGATTCCACTATTCAAATTAAGTTCCACATCAAATACCTGTAACTATAGACCAATTTCTTTACTTAGTCATTTTAGTAAAATTTGCGAAAAACTTTTATACATCAACATAGATACATTTTTTGATCAACACCATGTAATCTGCACTGAACAATATGGTTTTCGTCGTGGTTGTTCAACTGCCTTACCATTGCTAAATTGTCTGATCACCTTCTTACTCAAAATGGAAATAAAATACAGCAGCAGTGGCTAGGTTTAGACCTAAAGAAGGCTTTTAACAATGTAGATCATCAAATGTTAAATAAGTTATATCATTATGGCATACGCGGTGTTGCTAACGACCTTCCTAGAAGTTATCTTAGCAATAGAAAGCAATTCTTCTTTGTCAACCAGCAAAGATCCAACCCAAATACTACAAAATGTGGTGTCAAGGTTCCACACTCAACCCAGTGCTGTTTCTAGTATTCATTAATGATTTGGCAGTAAAAGCTAAATGTAAGTCTTACCTCTGCGCTGATGACACTACTCTGTTACTTTACATAATAATACAGCCCAACTGGAATTAAAACTAAACTTGGAACGAGAAAAAATTCAAAAATGGATGAATGCAAATAAGTTAACTATTACTTATGCAAAAACTAAAATTCATACTCTTTTCTAAAATTTTCCCTTTAATCACCCCAATCAACCTCTCATGCCATGTGGTGGTATCACAATAGAACAAGTTGAAAATATAAAATACCTAGGTATTGTAATAAACTCGCAGTTAAATTGGGAACTACATATTGCTCAGGTGGGCAAAAAGGTGTGGTAATGCGGCACTGTACAAGTTGCAGCCTTACATTAATGTAGATCTTGTTGCGATGGGAAAGCCCGAGCGGCATGTGCGCAAAGCTTCACACTGTGGCAGCAGCAAGCAACAATAATAATCGAATGGGTGCAGAGTTCGTTTAGAAAGAGTGAAACCTTGATACAGGACATCGCGCAAATTCGTTATGGTATCGGTTGCATGGAGATTAGGTTCAAGGTTGTTTCACAGATTGGTCGAGGGGAAGGACGACGACCTGAGTGAATGAGAGTTGATCAGGACTATTGAAGAACGAAACGCGATATTGAGCATTACCAGAAGTTACTGTCGTTCGCGGTTTCTTTAAGAGTTTCGTATCGGGGTTGTAAAAAAGATTGGAACTGAGAAGTCGCCGGCCTGTGTCAAAAGGGGCTCGGCATAAGACTGCCAACTAGGATCAGGGACAGCTTGTAAAGTAGAAGTAATTAGGTGTTGTGGCAAGGAAAATGATACGTTACTTTGATGTATTGACTACAAACGCTTTCTTGGGGATGTGACCGGTTCTGAAGGAAGCGCAGCCACAATTTTACGAAAAACAACACACGTTTTAGATTTACTTTCTTTCGAGAAGGGGTTCGGTTTCTTCAGAATCCAGAAGAGCTTCTCTCGCAGCAAGGTCGGCCATTTTTATGCTCATTTCCATCTCCAGTTTAATTTCTCTTATCTTTTGATGCAATATGATCTTTCTCTTTTTAAACTGCAACCGTGCATCCATTCAGTGGCGTAGCCAGCCCAAAAATGGGGAGGGGCCAAACTGTTTGATTTTACCCGAATAACATTATTGTTTGGAAAAACGCCTCTCTAAGCACGAAATGACTATATGTTCTGAAAATTTGTGGGGGAATAACCCCCCTCGCTACGGCTATGCTTCCATTTCCGCTTTCAACCGTTTAATCTTATTACGCTCTAGTCTTCTTGCTGTGGAGGAACCTGTTGATTACCTTGATGCACCTGAAGCATGCCCCCTGATCTGGCTAGCTGAGCCTTGCACGTCAGTGCAGTGTTGAGCGTACGTTGCGAATTTCTGGTCATATTCGGCTTTCTTCATTTCAAGGTCTACACGCGTGGTTTCAGCTTCCAACTTCACCTCATGGTAGTACGGTCTATTCCGTGGAATTGCTTTATGTACACAGCCGAGTGCTCCGTGCATTGACAAAGCTTCATCAAAGGCTTGCTTTTATTTAGCGCATCATTGTACAAAGCAGTGTATTTGAGAAGACAATCTAGTTCGTTTTGGAGCTTGGTAACAAATCCGAGCAGACCCTAACGAGATCTTTTCATAGATCCAAGCTTTTCTTTCAGAGCATCCTCAGCGTTGGAGAATTCACCTTTCGATGGTAAATCAAGAAGCAAATCTTCCATACCGTTCGATAAGTAACAGGTTGCATGTTGACACTACAAACTGCAGTTGAATAAACTGTCCTCGCACAAACTTTTCCAAAACGAAATGTAGCACCCAGGAAGAGGTCCGGGTTTCTACTTTGATGCAGTTCGATTAAACCTGGTACTCAAAAAGTCCTGCCTCCGAAAACTTGCGACTGGTCCAAGAAAGCTCTTGTATTCCCTTGCAGCGATACGTTCATAGATAAATGCCGAAAAAGCACGGCCAGTCGATATGCAGTACAACTAGTCACAAATTTAAGGAAAACAAGCATTTAGAAAAATGTCCGTACCAGGACCAAGCAGTTACGAATAAATTAACGAAATCGATCAGAAACAACGTAACTTTAACAGGCCAAAAGAATTTGACTGCACGACAACGTGCATCACATTTCAAAAGCAAAGACCACGCGGCGAGCTGCTGTCAACAGTTTTCTTCGGCTCACAGGCAGGCGCTGCACCAATCAACGCCTGAGGAATGCGCGCGATCCGGCCAGAGGGATTGCTTGGACGTAACACGTATCTTCTTAGTAACGTAGGTGAATGCAGGGAAATTTGGGAACAAATTCATATTCTCCCGAAACTGAACCCATCTTTACAAGGCATGTCGTGCTGGGTACTTGGAGTAGACCAACCGAACCGTTGTTTGTACAGTATGTGCATACAACATGCGTTCCGTTGGTGGGTATCTGCTACCTTGGGACGGTTGCCTTCGTGAACGAGACTCAGCGAAAGTTGAACTTGCTGGCGTGCTTCAAATAATGTCGAAGCAGCATCAACTATTTATCGATTTTCGTTAGAGCAGAGTAAATTCCACTTTTGCGTGGAGTTATTTTTTTAACAATAAAGATATTCCTTGGTGAGTTCACTCAGCATGGCTGTGTCCCGAAACCAGGCGATCTTCGCCCATATGGTCTGCAAATATTTACTGTCCAATTATTGATTGTTAATTCAAACCTTGCATTGATTCATTGTTTAAAATACAAAGCTTGTGAAGCTAACATTGCTTCTTAGCGCTGTCCCTAGAATTAGACGAAAGTTTAATATTAAAACGGGGTAAGCATTCATTCTACTGCGGAGTTATTAAACTTATAAATGTTTTATCAGGCGTCACAAAATAACCCAGCTCAGAAAATCGCTGCTCAGTTCGCTGCACAAGTAGCAGCCGCTGCTACTGACAGTCCAGGCCAACCACCTACAAATCAAGTAAGTTACAAAATTATTTATGAGGCTGGCTAAATCTGGTGAATGACGTTGTTAAAGTCTGCAAGGTTTCTATGATATTTAAACCGATATTGAAAGATTTGCGTTGTGTTGTAATTTTCATGAAGTTTTAGTGACATGTGGTATCGATGGAACTTTGACTTACATGTTAAGATTTTTCTCAAAACAGGTTTCCTGCGCGACATAAGTCTGTGCTTTTTATTTCATTATTAAGATGAGTTCCACCTCAAAGTAAGTTTTATTTTCGGAATAGTCCAAGAATCAAATAATGATCAAACTTATTCCCGTGGTCAAACTTTGGTTTGTTTTGTTTCTTTCTTCCTTGTATTTATGTGCAGTGTTTGTAAAGGAGAATATCAGTTCAACTAACGCCTTCTTTTACACGCAGCAAACGCAACCACGCAGTTCAAGCGGAGCAGATATTCATATTAATGATCTAAGCACACCCGAAGATCCCTCAAACAATCTATTTTCGTCAGGAAGACATTCTGAGTCATCTCCTTCACCTTCGAGAACTCAAACAGCCACACCCGTGCAACTTGTATGTCAATTCCTTCCAAATTATGAAACTGTCAATTTCTGTTAACCCTTCATTACATAAATAGGAAGTTTTATGCAGTTTTACTGTTTGGTCATAACAATTGAATTTCCATGTTCATCATTGCTTAAAAAAGTATTTTGCTTAAAAAGATCAGTACATTGCTTAAAAAGATCAGTGTTTCCCAAATTTTTTTTCAATAGTGCTCCCTCAACAACTTAATGACTATCAAACGCCCCCTTCGGCAAAAGATAAAACACATGTACAGTGTTCATCATTTATTACAACAACATAATGTCGAACTCAGTGGCTCTTAATGTGACGGATGAGGCTGAGGTATCAGCTTGTTATCAGCTTGTCAATATCGGGTTTCATTTTTGTGAGAAACAATCTTAAATCTCCCGCTTAACTATATCAAGACGGTTTCTCTTATTTTCCAAAAGCGTTATCACTGCGCTGAAAGCACGCTCTACCACGTAAAAGCTGGAAAATGCAATAAAAAAAAGTTTGACCCGATCCCACACATGTGAGTATCTCCTTAATTTCCTTTTGCAGCCAAAGCGATTGATACGAAGTCCTGAATTTCGCTTTCAATTCAATATCACTTTGCAATGTTATACGTTCCTCCTCAATAATTCCATGCTCTGAAGTAATATTACCAAATGGGTCGATTATCCAGTCAGGGACTTCCAATTGAAATACATCCTGGAAGCGCACTTCCATGTCTGCTTGTAATTTCTGAAGATGTTTGCTGTGTACGTCTATATCAGCATTGCTTATAACACAGTCACTGTGAATATCAAGTTGTTGCAAGCTTGAAAATTGCAAAAATCTCGTCTGGCTAAATTTTTCTGATATACTACGAGCTTGTTCTTGAACCCAGACATAGCAGACTTCACCTTGGTTAGGTTTACTTCGTTTCCTTGAAGGCTGAGTTCAATACATTAAATTTAGCAAATATGTCTGACAAGTAGGAAGTATCATTTCTGACAAGCATGACCTCTTGCGCAAAGTCAGAGTCACAACTTTGCAGAAATTCGCTGTGGATGTTGTGATTAGGCGATGCCAGCATTTCAGCCCTCCGTCCGTCTGTAGGTGCACATCGGTGATTTTAAAGTGAGCAAGTTCCAGCCATCATTGACGCAAGTCTATGTATTGAATTTAGTTTGTCTCGTTGGCTTTTTGCAAAAATTAGAAATCAAGGCCAGAAATTCAACCTTATTGTATTGCAGCGCATTTTCACAGTGTTGTCCTTGGGAACGGAATGCCAATGGCATGCATGGGACAGTCGACTTGAAATGTGCATATCATGCTTTATTGTTTGTTATTTTACGTCATATAGCAGGAATTTTATGAAGTTGAATACCATTATTATATATTCACAACACATTAAGAAACAGACTTAGTCTTAGATGTTCAATGTCATGCAGAGTGACGCGATGACCCTGAAAATAAGGTTGTTTCGCCCTTTTCTGCCTGACAACTAAACAAACGATAAATTGTGTCATATAACATCGAGTATAAGTCCAGCTAAGAAAATACGATCAGAAGGCCAGTCAATGTAATGTCACTATCGGGAAAGGTGATGTTATAGAAGTCACGTTCCCACATGGTACATTTTGAAAGTCAGCATTTCTCTTTCGCTAATCATGGCATCTCATTTATTCAACATTCTTTGAAGTGTTCAGCGTTTTTTCTAAAAAGTAAACTTTTATTTGTTCATAAAATAAACCGCCTATAATTTTCACGGCTAGTAGAGGTTGTGAGCTTATGCTTTGGTGAAATGGACCTCAACGATTACTATCTGCACCAGTCCCGTCGCCACGGGGGGTTTTTTGAGGGTTTAGCCTCCCGAAACAAACCTCGAAGCCCCCCAAATTGAAGTATGAATTACTATAAATCGGTGGAGTTTTATCAAATCTGAATGTCAAGCTCCCTTGAACAAACGTAAAGCCCCCCTATTAAAAAGTTTCTGGCGACGGTTCTGATCTGCACGTGTTACGTGATCATGTGATGCTTTATTCAGTCATCTTCCCGCGGTATGCGGCCTGGACAGCAAAGAATGGACGGGTATGGTCGACACCCTCATCCTGGTCCTGGCAGGAATGTCAAAGTGATCAAGAAGGTTTCGATTCAACGCGAACCGGAGTTGAAACGAACAGAGAACGCATTGAAGCGGAGCAAAGTGGAAGCCGGTTTGACAACAGGTAAAACGGAAGAAGAAATGGAAACCGAGGTATGTTTTGCAAAGCTCATTCTTTTGCGAAGACGTTAGTTTACTTCTGTTTATAGCCTAAATATTTTAGCTTTTGAAACTGTTTGCGTTTTTCATTGATCAGAATTACTGATGCTTCCATATTGAGGAATTCGAAGCACTGAAGTAATGCGACCAAGACCAGTTTTATAGCTACGCCATGTCTCAAGAGCGTTCTCTGCACAAATTTCAAGCCAAAAAGCGAGAATATTTGCTATAATAAGAACAGTTCCAAGCTAAGCCCGGGATGCAGTCACTCCACCTGGTTCTTGGTCAACCTTTGGGTCTCTTTTCTGTGGGTGTAGCCAGCAGGACTTGACTTGCCAGTTTTTCTTGGGGCATTCTGGACACATGGCCGAACCATCGTCGCTGGTATCTCTTAATTCGAAAGTAGTTGACATTCAGGACTTTACGAGTGCCACAGCTGCGCACTTTGCCGCAAAGTGTCACACTGTTAAATCTTCACAAAATTCCCATCTTTTTCGCTTGTACTTGAGATAGTATTCCTTTAGTTATTACCCAAAGTTCATAACCATAGGTGAGGATCGGAACAAAGACTAAATTTAAAACCTGACAGCTTTGCGGTGTTTGAAAGCTCCCGTTTGGTCAGTACAGCGCCATATAAAGCTCACGCAGAACTCAGTTTGCTTGACCAATCTGTGTATCAATTTCCTCGTTCCGCCTTTCGTCACTCGTGAATACCCCCCAAGATACTTGCACTTCTCCACCTGCTGCAGGATATTTTCAGTGCTGTTATTCATTCTTGCTTGATCGCATACAGCCAAGTTTTCATTTTAGACTTTTTCATCGCGAGTGCTGCGGACGTTCCCGCTTCTGCTTACCGCGAATGCAAGGAAGAGTAGGCTTTGTTCTGAAGCAAGACCTTGCAGGCTACTTTCTTTGCTTAAATTGCACCTTTCTCCTCTTGGCCCCACGAGCGGGGCTATTATGCCATTATTCACCACACCGAGTAGTTCCCGTCCACATAACCGAGCAGATGAAGCTAGAGCTACTTTAAACGGCCGCCACTCCATCTCCTCGTCCACTGTGCATTCCGGGAGCTCCTGGAACAAGGACGATACGCTGCCTACAAAGGTTTTTATCACATCTTTGTCCATCAGGGCCTCACACTTTTTTGGTGGGAC
>JGI24022J15233_10006682_pt1 | contig 12547 bp, 6 predicted proteins | sample Ectturendosymbi2_FD_15233 | JGI IMG/M metagenome (IMG submission 15233)
CTCCCTTCACCCCCCCTTACGCTCCCACCATGAAAAGGAATTCAATCACTCCCTCCCCTTCTTAGACGTGTTGGTTGAAAGACGTGACCCATAATTTTCAACATCGGTCTACAGGAAACCTACCTTCACTGGCCAGTATCTACGGTGGAGTTCCTTTCACCCCCACAAATGGAAAATCGATTTAATCGGTACTTTGGTACACAGAGCTTTTATGATCTGTTGAAAAGGCAAACTGGATCCAGAGCTTGACAAAATCCGCTCAATCCTATTGGAAAACAGCTATCCGGAACATTTAATCAACTCCACTATCAAACAAAAACTTCATCAACTTAAACTCGAACCTGGTCCACACAGTGAAAAAATGCCCAGTCTACTTACACGTTCCATGGATCGGAAACGTTTTGATGAAGTTCGAAAAGCAGATCATGTCTGCCGTGAAACGCTGCTTCTTTTCCGTTGAACCACATGTTGCTTTACGACCAGACAACTCTTACCAATGTGCCTTACATTACAATAAGGACAAATTCTCTGTCCTTGCTCGAGCTTGCACTCCATTACATCTCTCTGCCCTGGAAGCAACTTTCATCAAATCTCTGAATCCTCTTCTCTGCAAACAAAAAGAATTCGTTTAATCCCTGAAGATCTCTTAAACGTTTCATTGGCTGACTGTTTCAACGTTTCGACGAAATTAGAATTACGCTTCGACGAAGTTTTAACCAATGACAACTCACATTGTCTTATCTCCTAAACCATTTCTTATCGGGCACTGCTTTAACCAATGAGATCTCTTCTTTTCTAAATATAATCTAGTTCGGTTGTATCTCTACTTCATTCTGACGATGTCCCTTGAAGAGTATCAGCGGAAAGCTTTGGGATGAATCTCTTACTTCACGCCATGTTTTCATATTTTATATTTATTTTATATTGAGAAGCAATCATAAAAGTCATTACTTTCAGCTGTCATGTAGAATAATTATAATATATGCTTAACCAGTCTAATGTACTTTTATAGCTTGCATTGTACTGTNATTCCCCAACTTTTTTATGCTTGTTACACCCCATAGAAGAATGAATATTTTTTGACACCCAGTGACAAACCTTAAGCAAGTTTGCTAAGAGATTTATTGTTATATTGAAAAACATTTATACTACAAAATAAAGTATGAATAGTTCAAGATACCTACGAGCAATGCAAATCACACCTCAGCATGTCACATTACCCAGATGAGAACTACTAATTTAAAGTGAAAAATGGTAATACAGATGAATTTGGTTAATCCCATAGCCAATTTGCTAAGGTTTTTTATGTGATTAAATCTATATCAGACAAATATCCTTAAATTACCACTTTACCCTACTTTTGTCCATATGCTTGCAACTTTAAACCGCTCATATCTGGAAGCTTGATTGCAACCACAGAAAATTGTAGAACTGTCAGATATAAAAATGCTTGTACATTTTCTAAAAACCACTTAGTCCTAATATTTTAAATACTAAAATCCTGCAGTGCTTATCAAACTAAGCAGTCATAAGTTGAAACGTAAATACGCAATTTGTAAGTGCCATGCATTGTATGTTACTTTTAATGTACATACTGTGCATGCCAGTGCGCATTCAGGGGATCTGTTTGGCTGTCATGACAGACCCTCTTCTTGGCATTAACATCGATCTGATGTTGAACGCTGCCACTGCAGGTCTCTACTGTTGGTGGTTTCAAAGAAGCATTGGCATTTCCATTCTAAAGTTTCATAGTATTATTGTGAAACAACATTGCTGCCTTGTCTACATAGCGCTAGAGGAATGACATGGGACAATCCATGTTTTCCAACATTCTAAATTGATATGCATCAAGCGAATATGTTTCAGAATCTGTTGCTCTGCCAGTGCAAATGCAAGCAAAGCTGTCAGAAACTCATAGGCTCCACCAGTGTGGTCCAACTGCAGGCGTGCGTACAGAGCCAGATTTAACTGATGCGAGGCCCTAGGCTAATCCACTTGTGATGTCCCGTCTCCCACTATTGCAAGAAAAATGGAAAGCATTGATCAATTTGCGAAAATCCGAAAATGACGCTCTGAAAGTACAGTCTAAAAAATTCTAAATCATCACTAAAGTGCCCGCGATCACTGCATTTGTTGCTGCCTTCGATGCAAAAGCGTTAAATTGTTGAAATCCCACTCGGCTGGTGGGAACAAGATTATTAACTACCATAGACAAACCAACCAAAATCGCCACAATTGAAATATTTGACAAAACACGTGGTCTAAAGTTTTTTTAAGAATCACACCTGTTTTTTCTTGTGTGTGTTCAAAAAAAAAACAAACACACTGCACCTATATTTAGTGTGGCAGTACGAAGACTTTAAAGCACAACGTGAGGACCATGTTGCAACTCGCTTACAAAGGCTCTAAAAATCTCACACACACAAGCAAAACACGTCTATGGGGTGCCGTTCTTACAAAATTATATCGGACAGATTTAGCACAAAAACTGCTAAATCTGCACATTTAGCTAAATCAGCACACACTTTGAAAAAATCTGCGCATATTTAGCTAAATCTGTCCGAGGTATTTTTTACGAATGGTGCTCCTGGCACATCACGTAAAATGCACCCAAATGGTTGCAAATATTGCAAAAAATGGTTGTAAAGTCCACGATTCGCATGTTTCTTACTTTTTCAGATTGGTAAGAATCAAATACAACTAAACTGTCGCATGAAAAGATGTGATTTATAAAAACCAGAACTGTTGCCAAAAAGTATAGCATAGGGGTTTAAATTTGTGCAGCAGGACTTAACATTCTGAAAATTTGATGAAAACTTTATTGATTTATAATGTTTCATTTTCAAATTTGGAAGGGCTGAGCTCACCAATGCCCACCGTTGTGACTAGACTGGTTTAAATTTTGCTTATGCATTATTGAAATACATATAAAGAAATAAAAAGCTACAATCATCGAAACAAGTAGGGCTGAACATAACTTAGTAAACAGTTAAAAAGGTTTTGCCCTGCCTTCTTCATAACAAAATTATCTAAGAATTCATTACAATTTGCTTGCCTAAGTTTGTCACTATTAATGTACCGAATGCTTAGTGTGGACAACATCTCCTGGAACATTGCAACCCTTTGATTCATTTTTAATTCTTTTGAATCTTGAAAAGGACCTTTCGCCTGAGCAGTTATTGACCATCAAGCTAAGAAATCAGGCTTCGCATGATTGCATAAACTAAGAACCACTAATCTAAGGCATCAGACCCAAATGCACTTTTGTCATTTTTTTGCTGCTTGCCTGTCTCATTGGGGTAGAGTTCTGCACTTGCCAGTTGGGAAAGTGGCTTTTGCTTACTATTCAAGCTTATCAAGATGTTCTCTGATTTGCTTAACATGGAAGCAGTACAACCTTGTGCAAGTAGTCAACAGCACTCTGATTTCTGAATGATTTTACTTAAGAAAATTCAAATGGAAAAAAAAATACCAATCGAGCTTTATGAAATATAAATGCTGGCAAAACTACTGTGTTGCTCAGTCACCTAAGAAACAACTATGTTTTTATTGTAGGATACTGGTAGCTCTACACATAGCTCTTCTATGCAGATTGCGCTAAAGAGCTGTTCAGACCCTCAAAAGATTTGGAAAGTCTTTTAGTCTGCACTCAAAAAGATTTTTTGGTTGGTGGTTGCAGATTTTTTGTGAGTGATGTCATAAGTGAAGTAGTTTTTGGGCCATTTTGGTTTATGTTACCTGGCCTAGGGCCCAACCACTAGGCTAAAGTATTTTGCTGAAGTTTTCATTGGAGACTAGGCTCGAGTCAAAGTCTTTTGAGCCTTTGATCGACTTTCTAGCTTTAATGGTTCAAAAGTTATGATCTAAAATAAACTAATTAATTTTGTATTTATTTAATTAATCAAATATTTTTACTACTTTAGATAATAACTTAACAGGTCATCCAAAGTATCAAAAGACTCGGATTGTAGCCTAGTTTCCTATGAAAACTTCAGCAAAATACTACCATCGAATGATTTGGGCCCAGGGTCAGGTAAAGTAGGTCAAGGTGGGCCAATAAAGTGGGCTAAAAATTTTTTTTGAGTGCAGACTAGTAGACTTGCCACGTCTTTCGAGCTTTTGAACAGCTTTATACCTCTTTTGGCTCCAGAGTTATGCTTGCACGAAGCCATGTGTGATCTGTTTGGTTTGGTGCGAAAATCCTCAAAACTGGCCCAACGTGAAAGTGTTAACATTCTCAATCTGGAAGAAAGCACTCCATAGGCACAGTTGTGTAGGTGATTGTCGGCATCAATTTTATAAGTGCATGTGTGCATGCACAAACGAGTTCTTGTTGCTGATGTTTGCTGATTGTTCAACAAACTATGTTCCTTTTCAGGACCACGTTCACATGAACAAACCGTTATTGTGATGTAATAATAAATGTGCTGTGACCAAAAACACATGATAACCTACAGATCTTTACTTACGTGTTTTGATGTTGCGACCAGTACCACTGTCTAAATAGCTACTTGCACTAGGCTACTAGCCAAGTTTGAATGGGTTTTAAAGGACACCTGTAGAAAATCTGGTTTTAATCTGATAAAATTATCAAAAGCTGCCCTTCAACAACAGACCCCCTTTTGTCAGGCTGGATGTGCCACTTGTGTGTATGTGATGCATAATCGTCTACATCAGTTGTGGAACGTATCCCACATATGCGTCCATTATATTCCTGATTGCTTCAAACTGTGTAATGCAGGTTGGTGAACATGTTTATATCTGAAGGCTGTCATATTGTCTTCCTTTGAGATTAAACCAGTGGTTCTTAAACTCAGTCCTGAGAGCTGCATGTGGCTCCCAAGCACCCTTTGTGCAACTTTAAATAGTCTTCCAATCAAACTTCTAATATTTTGTATAACAGACTTTGTTCTGCAATAACACAAAACATGCCAATTGACTTGTCTTAAAGTTATTTTCATGCGGCTCTCTAACAAAATCATAGGTCTAGATTTGGCTTCCTTCAGCCAAAACGTTTAGAACTACTGGATTAGACAATGACCTTAAGAACATAACAGAAGTTGTGTACTGACACTAAAACTTCTTTTTTTTGTTCTGTACAATCAATTGGTTAATAAAGCTGCTGCTGTCTAATCAATTGAATCTGTGGAGTTCCCTGCTTGAGCTTGAGGCCTGTGGTGTTGATTTTAGCTCTGGTTATCCCCATGTGAACTGTTGTTTCATTGAATTAATGGTGCTACGGCATTCTTCTGCACAGTGCACTTTACTCTTGTTTAAAGTAAAATATGTGATTACATGATACAAATTTACAAACGCAAACAACATTTTTGTGCAAACATCCAGTTTATGCGATTAAATTTTATCCAATTAGCCAGACCATTTTTTTCACATATTAATTGAAGCTGTTACGAAGGAATATTTCTGCTTAAAACGTGAGCAAAATACTTGGGCTATGCTAAACTTTTAAAATGTTGGAAGAACTGAGCTGCAGCTTGCTTCACATGATCAAATTTGCTCCTCTTTTATGAAAAGTATGGACAGCCCTGTATTAGGCAATAGAGATTAACCAATATGGCTTTTTTGGGGCCAATGCCAATACCGATATATTGGCCATTCATGGACCGATAGCTGATACCGATAACTGATATTTCCAAAATTTGTAAATCTTTTTTTCTGCTGCATTATCAAAAATATTATGTATTCTATGCCTTACCTTTTTTTCAAAAACTTCAAAAACCAGGATTTATGAGTTAAAAATTTTCAAACAAATTGTAGCAATTTCAATATTTGCTATGATTTTTAATTCATCTTATTAATGATGATGCTCTTTTTTTGGTTACGACAGCAGACACGTGCTTCATGGTTCATCTTGTCTGCTTGTTTATGAAAACAGACTTGCTAGCATTGCTGCAAGATGACTTGGTTCGTTATCGGCCAGGCCGATATATCAGTCTATCTCTATTAGGCAATAAGCACCAAGAATCTTCCAACCAAACACAAATTTTTTTCATCACATTTTATACTGGTCTACAAACCTTTGGAATATTTTTTGTGGAAACATGTACAAGGCTGCATACAAACACAGATTTGGTTTGTATTGGATACCAGCTGTAATATTTTACTCTGGTAAGTTTGTATATATATGTATGAAAACTACAAAGAGAAATAGTGCATTTAATAGTTAAAGCCCTTGTTTGGGTTTCAATTTCAAGGTGTTTTAGGAAACTGGCAAAAACATGGTAAACGCTGACAAATGACCTGTTATTCGACATGCTTTCCGAGGGTACAGAATGTGTTCATATGCCACAAATGCAAGAAAAATAACATCTGTTTGATGTTGAAGACTTCTTTTTCTGTTACATATGAAGAGTTGCTGAACGTGATTTGAAAAGAGCCCATTATTTTAAATTGAGGGTAGAACATGTTGTAATAAAGAAAGCACTAAAACAGTTTTTGCAGGCCAAAATTAAAGAATTTTTCCCATTTTATTGGGTTTGACTTCACTTCAGTAACTTAATTTTATGTGCACAAGCTGTTCAATGGCAAAAATCACATGTAAAACAAACCACAGTGGTTAGGCTTTTCACTGTTGTTGTTTATATTGTTTTGTTTGTGCTAAGTCATTACTATTTTTCTCAGCACCTCCAGCTAAACTAGTGGTTCCTGAAGTAAGGGTTGCTACCCAAACAAGAGTCATGAAGGGTCAAAAAATGGCTTTTGTTTAGGCAACCCAAACCTAGGTGTATATTTTTTCAACATTACCACTGCTTGTATGTGCCTGTCTATAGTGTAGGAACTTCAGAAAAGAGTAAATTCCTGACATTGAAAACGAGCTTAGTAACTTACTGCCATAAATCATCCGTACATTCATTAATTCTTTCATATTAACATATAACATTGACAATGAACTTAGCAACTTACTACCAAAAATTATAAATTCGTACAATCATTATTTTTTCCATGGTAACATACACTGTTTTAGGCTTGATTCATGAGGTGTTCACTAATCTCACATGTGGCTCATACTCAAAAAGTTGGTGGTTTCGCTAAACCACCAGCTTCTTTTATTTTCAGTATGGTATGCTCACAAAGCATCACAGCAATTTATGTAGTGGATGTAATAGTGGTGGAAAACAGGTCGCAACAGTGTACATCTAGCTTTTAAATCTTCCTTATAACCCAATTGTGCATTTGTTTTATTCTTTGAGTGTGATCGACTCATGCTGCATTTTTAATCAGAAGTTGTTGACAGTTCTCTGTTCTAAACACTAAAACCATACAAGCAGGAACTGTCCATAACATCCTTATGTTGGCTCTTTCCTCAGCTTATTACAGACTGAGAAAAATGAATGTAAAATGTAGTATAGTTAAGTCGGAATGGGCAGTTTGGCTGTGCCTGTTTGGCGATGCAGTTTTGGTGATGGTCGTTTTGACAATAAATCAGTTAATAAGACATGACATGTTTCATTGAAGTGCTTTTTATGTACCTTTTCAAAAATGTTTTGGTTTTAGCTTTAGGGTTTAGGTTTAGGGTTTGGGTTTAAGGATTAGGTTTAAGGTTTAGGGTTGAGGTTAGATTTTGGTGAAGGGTTAAGGTTTAGGATAAGCAAACATCCTTTGTAATCTAACCTTTGAAGTATTTCAAAAACACTTTTTTTCCCGTATCAAAAATTTGTTACCACCATTGCCAAAACGGTGTAACTGAACTGTCCTAGATCACAGTTAAGCACCCTTTCATTGCTTGGTGTCAAATCTGTATATATACTTTGAAAATCTATCATATGGTAGTTAGCTGCTATATGGTAAGACTTCGGTCTTTTTGTGCAATATTTTTCAAAGTACATTTAATTGATTAAAACAGTCAAAATGTTTTGAACCACAACTGTTCATTTCTTGTATATAAAACAACCTGTTATGTTTGTTTGCTGTTGTTGTGCATGAAATACATGGTAAATTCTGAAGCAGAAGCATATAATTGCACTTTTTGATACTGTACAAAGTTGGTTAGAAGCAATGCTATCACAATTGTGGCTCAATTCAAGAATATTTGATATTTTTGTAAATAGATATTTTACATTTTAAAGCTGACTATGTTTTGTTTGTTTGTGTTGAAGAAACAGCGAATAAACAAGTCCAAATTGTGTCTCTTGGTGCTGGGTTTGACACTTTATATTTCTGGACCAAGGATCAAATAATGGGAAGATCACTTTCAAAAAACTTACTTTTTGTTGAGATTGATTTCAAAGAAGTTATGCAAAGGAAAATAAACTTGGCAACAACAGCAAAGTTTCTCCCAGAAAACTCGTCCAAAGTGAATAAATCTGGTATACTGCACAGGTAAGAGGTTCTGTGCACAACAGTGTCTCACTACTTTACAACGTTGTTGTGCTTCTATGCAATAACATCTGCATCAATTATTTCAAGTCCCAAAAGATGTGATTCCACTGGTTGAAACTGCTGGGTTAACCCTCTAGTAAGTCGAAAATTAGGCTTTTTGTTGTCTTTGAAGCAATGATTACTAATTGTAAGTCATCAGTATGGTCAGTGCTGCTTGTAAAGAGAATGCATGTGAAGTTCACTAAATCATTTGAAGGAGCATGCGGCTGTTCCAATGCAGATCCTAAGACTGCGCTGCTCAATCATTTTGGGAAACCGCTGTGTTTTTTTAACCTGGCGCAGTGCTTTTGGTAATCTCACTTTAGTGTAATTTGCAGTCAATAACAGCAGATCTGCACATTGCACTGACGCAGGGGCATGAAAGCATAATCGCAGAACCAGCCAACAGGAACAGTGAAGTACAAAGAAAAACGTGCTCAACTGTTGTGTTAAAAACGGTGCTGATATTGCAGCCAGCTAGACAAGAAAAAGTAGTTTTATGCTTTTCCTTATTTTTTCAGTTCTGCAGAGTACGCAGGAATAGGATTCGACTTAAGGCGAATTGGTCCTGACTTATGTCGAATGCTTCAGGATGTGCAGTTGGACTTTTCCACTCCAACTCTTTTTGTGTCAGAGGTTGTTCTGACGGTATGCTTGGATTCTAAACGAGTTTTTTCTGTGCGATCATGGCACACGTATGTTTGCGTTGGTCAACACCAGGGGTGTTGTGTGGTGGGAACCGCGTTTCCACACCTTTTTGCACTAGATTACATTAAAACATTGCTGCGATCTCACAGATGTGCTAGCGACACGCAGATTCGCAATGCTAGTCAAAAGCTTACTGTGAAAAAGGAAGACAGTGTGGAAATTCTTGTAGGCTAATGCTCACTCTATTCGAACTATTTGGTGCAGTCTATCTTTTTATATGGCGTGGGAACGGCGTTCCCATCAAATTCTCAACGTGCTAAATTCGGTGGTTGTGGTGTGACGTAAATGTTTTGAACGATTTTTTATGTCAAACGTTTTCAACGTCCATTGCCTATTTCTGTTGAATACAAGGCATTACTCTATATTGTGTTTGTGGACAATCGTTAGACACCTGACTGTCTAGAATGCACAACGCCGCATGTGCTTGATTGAAACTGTAGTATAGTCGTTCCTGAGCAATATCTCCGTTTGTATCATCTTTGTCAGTCGCTTAGTTCTGTAATTAGAAGCTTCGCCGAATTATTGATGAAAATGTTGTTTCTAAAGCATAATAGAACCACTGTCTGTGGAAAGAGATCCTTTCTCAGCAAAGAATCGGACACATTAACATCACACAGAGTATATATTTCGCCTACGATGTAGGCATCATCAGTCGTGGTAGTCGTGCATGTCAGTTCTGATGAATTTTGTTATTTTTTGTATAACGACAAAACACGCAGCGCCTGACTAGCGTAAAAATGTTTCAAATGGACGTTTTGTACTTTCAGTATCTAACTAGTGGGCAATCAAGCAAAGTGCTTCGTTGGATAAACCATACTTTCGCCAACGCTTTTCTTCTGGTATTCGAACAAATGCTTCCACTGAACGGATTTGGTGAAGTTATGTTGAGGTAACTTTATGAATCGATTAAATACTAAATTTTGGCAATTACTGTAGGCCACAGGAGTAACGCAAGTGAATCCATCTGCAATTTGTTTCACAGGGAAAATAGTTTCGTATATATAAACATGTCTTCGGTCCTGCAAAGGCAGTAAGAAAAACTTACTGGCGCAATGTTGACATCAACTCAGGAGTGGAAGAAGAACTAATTGCCACTTGGAACAAGAAGCAAGAGCGGAATAAGTTAGCTATGCCGCTATTATGAATGTTGACCTTACTTAGAACCCCGCAAACGCAACAACCGCTAAGTAACCTATGCACATGGACGGCTTAAACAAGCACTTTTTGAAGCAAGGATACAATGCGTTCAAGATGTCAACAGCACCGGCTATACGAGCGATGTGGTTACCAGAGCGTAGCGGTTTACGAAATATCTAGAAGGCACGAGCGTTTTACGAAATCTAAAAAAAACGGAAAAGTCGGCAAAGTGGTAAATTACAATAAAATTATTTTGACTTAAATAAAATATTTTAAGTTTTTTCTTGCTTAGGCGCAAATCAAACGATCAGTAAAGCCGAACAATTAGTTTGGGGGCGTACAATGAACCAAGTGTTAAGTTTTTCTATTGGTGTTCCAAACACAGCTTTGTTGTTGGAACATATCGTGAGTTCTCCCTAGCTTGCCTGTTAGTTCTTTCCCAAGCTTTTCTCTTGCTTCAGTAAATATCAATATTTGTAGAAAGCTGAGGCAGCAGGGATTACCTCCTCAGATCTCAAACAACAAAACAAGCTCTAGCCTCACGGCAAGCTTCTGAGGAACCTGCCTGCTTGGTTCTTCTTTCGTATTTTTGCGATGATTCGAACTTGCACGCATGTATCTTTCAATTGTAAGCCATAGGAGTGACACAAGTGAATCCATCTGCAATAAATTTCACAGGGAAACTAGTTTCGTGTATGTAAACACATCTTCAGTCCTTATTCAAATAATCTACACTCTCAATTGGTATAAGTGAAGTTACTTCAGAAAAGCTAAAGCTGCCCGCAGAACATCTTCTTTTGGGGGTTTTCACTGCTGTATTGAAATGAACAGGACTTAACTACTCACCCTTCCTGATCCTGACAAATCTGCTGTGCTTCCCTTGAACGTAAAAATTCATCTGAAAAAAAGCATTTCTCCAGTCTGCTTACAGTCCAATATTTGTTTTTGTGCCCATTCTAATCTTTTCTTCATTTTTTGAGTAAGAAGCTGCTTTTCAGCGGTTTCTTAGCCTTTCTGCCAGCCTCCACAAGGCGGCGTCGCACTGCGTACTTGAGCTTAAGTGCAGTATGGCATGCATCAAATCCTTCGGTAAGCCAAAACTCGTTTTCCTTCCATGTTTATTGCAATTTGCAATGGGTGTTTGGGTAAAGTCTCAGCCTTCCGAAAGCTTGATAATGCGACTCCGCTTCCTAGGTGTGATATCTACCGTTAAAAATCACCGAAATTCCAACATGTATGACTTTCAACAACACACAACAGGAAGAACTGGCTTCATTCTATAACACTTGTGAGCTCATTAAAGGCTTACGTGACGTCATAAAACATATTTTTCGACTGTCCCGACTCCCGGTGTCAAGCGAATTTTCTGACTTGCGAAATTTGTGACTTCGCACCATGTGCGCATGCACAGAGTAATCTTCTTCACGTCAACTTCGCTGAGAAAACTGTTGATTAGGGCTTAGGGTTCAGTGTTTAGGTAAGTGTGTCTGGTTAGGGATAGAAAAAGAAAAGGAATTGAGGTCTTAGACTAAGTCCAATACTTTTCAGTGGGTGTAGTAATTCCTGCACTGTAGCTTATTGTGGGCATCTGAAATCTAACCAAAAACTTGTCATTTACACAACACGCATCAAAAAAGTAAACGCTAAACTTTATTCCTTTACTGTGAGAAGCAAAATAACTGACAAACAATAAAAGTCGGAAATTTCGCAGAGATCAGAAATTTCGCTTGACACCGGCACGTCACGCAGTAGGCTACTTGTGTATTGGGCTAGCAATGAATCACCAAAAGAAATGGCCATACATTGTATAACGACTGAGACAACAACTTTAGTCAATTGATTTGCACAAGACTGTATGAATAAAGTAATAATAATTGTAACTTTATGCATAACTGCCCATTTCAAAATATAAAACTTTGAGGTTCATGGGTCTGGTGCGGTGCACCGGCTGAACCCCCCTCTCTTGGGGCCTGTATACATTAACAGCTGAGTCAACGAAGGTGTCACTGTTGGAAGCTGCAGGATCAACTGTTTCCTTTTAGCGGACGATTTGGTACTGCTTGCATCTTCTGAACAGTGTCTTCAACATGCGCTTGATCGGTTTGCTGCTGCGTGCGACCAAGCGGGAATGAAAATTAGCACTAAAAAAACGAGATATTATGTATCTACAGAAACCCAAGGCAGTGTGCGCGCAAATAAGCGCGGCAGTACACTGCAGCAGGTGGAGAAGTTCAAGTACAGGGTGACCCAAAAAGATGTGTACCCATGAAAATTTCAATTGTGACTTTGATTAAAAAGCTATTTATTTCAAATTACAACCACACAT
>JGI24022J15233_10006683_pt1 | contig 12546 bp, 8 predicted proteins | sample Ectturendosymbi2_FD_15233 | JGI IMG/M metagenome (IMG submission 15233)
CCCCCAGAGGTGCGGGGCCCAACGCAGCTGTATCGGTTGCATCGGCTTAAGGCCGTCCCTGACTGTCTTATCACGCCACGAATGCTGAAATCATTTTGGTGTAATTAAACATCTGTGCTGGAACTACCAGGACAGCACTTCGCTACGCTGAACGAGTCAGTTATATTCTGCATGGAAGGAAATCAATCTGAAATAAATGTTTCAAAGTCGACTGAAAATATTTGTGGCAACGCTGTGGTGGTAGTAGACCAGCCACTTTTATGCCAGTTCATGAATCCCAAAGTCCCAAGACGACTTGACTTCTAGGTTTAACCAAGAGTACTTGAGTTTTGTACATACTGAGATTTCAAAACTCCAGCAGATGGTGTCATTGAGTGGCAGGAATAACCGTGGTGGTTCAAGTGCTTGTAAAAAAAGGACGAAACATAAGCACACAGCAGCAGGGCATTCACAAACTATCAAGAGACTTATACGCATGTGTGTTTTCATGCTACCAGGTATTGACGGACAGATCAAGCTTCTCGCACAGTGCACGTTTTTCAGTTTCACCTGAAAAAGTTTCACCTTGCACCGACCGGTTGTTTTCCTTTGAGCGGAAGGTGAACTATTTATGTCCACAGCCAACCCCGTGTTAAAATGGCAGACGGAATATCAGCTTTCCAAAGAAAAATCAACAAAGCTCATTCTGGAACACGACCTAGGAAGAACCTGTCCGCACTTGGGCAAAATAACCGTTGCCGGTGAAGATCAATGAACACAACCGATATCTCGAGGACTCCTGAAATCAACCACTGAAGCGCATGTTACTCTCAATGACGTTTCGTCTGTGACTTCTGTACATGCCATAGATCATCGTGAATGGCATGTCCGTGATGGTTGCATGATCTTTTCTGTTTCTTTTTTAATCATTTTTAGGTAATGAACACTACAAAAGAACCACACTACCTTTATTTCCAGTAACATTTCAAACGTTTAGCACACATTTCAACGAAATAACTCACTTTAACGAAATACATTTTTCCTTCAGTTAATGATGCAAGTCGAACACTGCGTTGCAGATACCCAGTTTCAAACACAGCAGTATAGCCTTGTTTGTCTGTTGCAGTTATCTGAGTAAAATATTAAGATGTTTGAGTATGTTTCGAACTTTGCATGATAAAGTCAACTTTTCAATAAAGTTGTTGATGCTTTACGACAAGGAAAACCACAAAAGTGGCTCAGAATCACTTTTTAGTGATAAATCACGAACCGTTTGCGGAAGAGAGACAAACAACCCATTTTGAATAGGGGTTTTGGTTTATTTTGTATGGCAAAATATGTGTAATTTCGTATTTGAAATTTTTGAGAATTTTGCATCTATGTGTTCGTCTATATCAACCAGGATCTGTCAGTTTTTCGTCCATCAAATTAGTTGGATTAAATTTGTTGGAAAACCTTGGAAATCTGTTCTTTCATGAGTTTCCCAGTTTTTCTGAGGCATAACAAATGACGGGTGTAAGGCTCTTTTTGAAAGTATAATAACCTGCAAACAGGCGATTGGGTCTCTTATGAATCTAAGATTAACTTAACGAAAATTTTTTGGGGGAAATTAGTTTTTTAACTAGTGCATCTCGCTAAGCCACTGTAGTAACACGCCCATCACCTGTTTATCTATGACTTACGAGTTCTTGACAGTAAGGAAACAACCAAACATCGTAACGGGGTTTTGATGCACGTTCTGTACAAAAAAGTAATTACTTTTGCATCTCAATGTTTTGTTAAATATGCGAGTTTTCTCGTTTTTCGTGGATTTTAGCTGATACGTTGTTTTATTTCGTTTGTTCCTCCTGATGTTATCGTTTGAATTTTCGAAGGAATGCGTACCACACATTTTTAAAACCTCTTGCCTATAGAGAGTACTGGAGCCTCAGGAACAAATGTAAAAACATTATCCCCAATTTTTAAACGTTCGTTCTCACTGATATTCTCCTTTTGGTAAAAGGAGATATGAAGTAAAGATTTATTTTTAAAACGTGACCGTAGTGACATTTATTGTGAAGAAGCAAATTTTCAACACGGATACTTTAATCTGCACACAGCCTTTTGAAAAACGTCACTTCCGTTTTTCATTGGAACCGAAGATTTTGTTTCCCCTTCAGTATGTCGCAGTTTTTACCAGGTTTCGGTTTTGTAAAATCGCTGTTTAGGTTCGGTGAGCGTCCACATACGAAATCAAATAATACTTTCTAAGAGTTCGGGTAATATTTGATATGGCACAAGTAAACTTGTTTGACTGTCTCCAACTTAATGCACATAATATATTCCGTCATGAACCTCGTCAATGCCACGTTTGCCGCAGAGGTAATTTATTTTCTCTGTTACCTTCATTCTGATCTTATGTCCGGTTTTCTTCACCAACTTTGTGAAACTTTCCAACCACGTGATTTGCATAACAGTTGGTTCGCACTTCTCAGCAAAGACGGATGCAATCACTGAAAATGTGGTATTGTTTGGAACAATTTGTCAAATGCAACAAAAACCAACAACACTTTTATTATATTACTCATTGCTATGATGAATCATTTGGTTATCTAAACTGTGTAAGCACGCAATTTTCAGAGCATGTTGCAACTCTTTGATTTAGTGCTTCATTCCTCATTTAAATATGACAATTTCGAGAAAGAAAAAATTACTTCATTCAGCTGTGAACAGACTCAGAGGCGTCGTCCTTCAGTTCAAGTTCAATGAAAAGTCATTTATTTCCTATCTATTTCGCGACGTTTTATGCTTTCTAACTTTGGAGGAAAACACAGCTTGGTTTTATGTAAATCAACTGTATTTAAACTGCAAAATATATACTGATTCTTACATGTTTAGAAAGTGTAAGTGTTCACCAATGTGCGGTTATCAGTCGAAACAGTGGTAAATGAGACGGGGATGCAGGGGTGCAAGAGCACCTCCAAAAGGTTTGATTTTGTGAAAATCCGGGCAAAATCGGTCTAAATCTGAGCAAAATCTGCGTAAAACCTTTGCAAAGTTCCTGAAAATCTGGGAAAAAATGGCGCCCAACGTGGTTCACTTTGAAAAAAATGGAGCCCAACATTTGCAGAATCACATCATGAAGACCGTTTTTTGGAGGTCATCCCAAAAGAAGGTCTGTTTGAGAAAATGTTTGCAGAAAATGAGGCCCAAAATTTTTTCGGGCACATTTGGGTAAATTTGGGAAAAAATCCTTCTCACCCCTGAAATTTGCCTGCTTCTACACCTATGCGATCGAATGCACGAGAAAGTGGCATTTCTTTTAAGCACCCTTTCGAATGCGGTCTGCGAAAACTTGATAATATCACAGACGAGAATAAGCTTGGTTATTACATGAACTAACTTAACACTGCTGCTAATGCGCGTATCGGTGCTTGCACAACTTACGGAGAGGCTGACCCAAGCTTAGGCACAAAGTAAAAATTCTTAATGGAGTTTTCGCTGGACATAAGTAAGAATTTGCTTTCAAGAAAAATTCTCGTGAACTTGCCGAAGATTTTCTTCAGAAATTAAAAACTCTATGCACCTCTAAGGAAACACAGTAGAATTAATCAGCAGGTTTTTCGATAGGAAATCGATTTCACGTTCGTCTATGCATCTTCACTCCGGAAAATCGACTGAAAGGGAATTAAGCACAGAGTGCAAATTCCCTTGTCCTTGTAGCCATTCGAACTAGAAAAGCTGCTAATGATGTAGCTAGCAGGAATGTGTTCTTGTTATATACGTAAGTCACTTTTGTATGACAATGTTCCACAAGACGTTTGTGACAAGGATCCGTCTCCGAACTATGTTCGACAAAACTATGAGTCGCATACGTCATAGTCTCCGTTGGTTGACAAGGTGGTAAATCTCAAACCAACAGGTGATCCGGCGGAAAATGCTGAATAACAACGAAAGGAATTGGATTGTTTGGCTACAAGAATCGTTTCTTTGAAGCAACGACAAGCAAGAGCGAGAAAAATGCTCCGCGATTCGTTTTGCCCATATTGTAACACTTGAAACATCTCTATGAATGTGAAAGGTCGTTGCAGTTGATGGCTGTTTTCATAGCGTAGATTCCGGAGCGCAGGGAGTGTTGCAACTTCCCAACTAAATTTGTATCGACATTGTCATCTGCAATGTTGTTTTTTGTCAATGTTAAGTCTTTTCTGGTATTAAATTGGGTGAAGATTGCAATGTATGTGTTTTTTTTATAATTAAAAGAAGTTACATTGTAAATTGTTTGAAAATCTGCTTTCTTCCCCACCAGTATTTTCATCCCCATTTTGTCCATTGCTGCTTTATTCAGTGATTGTTGTCTCCAAGCACTGCTTCCAAGCACGTGTCTACATCTCCCGTTCGTTCAACTTGTTTCATGTTTGTTGAGTAGCTTAACACTTCTGATCCATGAAATATGAACCTTGAATCTGAGCGTTTGTGATCAACATGTTTTCCACATAAAAGCGTGCTGGGACTCGCAAGCCTTCGGAACAGTTTCATATTGTGATCTGGTATTTGTCTGCATTGGAAATTTTTCCAATTTCTCTCTTAAACTATCAACGAAGTTAGTTGGTGGAAAAAAAATTCCTGCTTTTTTCGCTGGAAGAAGAAACTGGATGATAAACTATTTAGGTACGAGTATCGATTGGATTGAAAGAGATAGACCTGGCAGGATAAAACAGTTGGAATAATTGTTCTATCACTTGCAATTCGTGTTACACTGTCTCTTGCGATTACTTGCATTGCTAAGCTTCGCGTTGTTTGTCGTCTTGTTTCAAGCAAGTGTAGTAAGAAGTGTAGTAAGAAGTTTAGTCATTTCAAGCAAGTGTAGTAAGAAGTGTAGTAAGAAGTTTAGTCAACCAATACTGTAGTAAGAAGTTTAGTCATTGTTTTCTTTCTCATATCTCAACACGCAACTCACGTTTTACTTGACATGCATATGGTGCCAGTTCCCCGGAACAATTTGCGTTGTTCAGTTTTGATCCATCGACATAATCAAGGAACTTCTGCTTGCAGGTAAGCAAGTTGGAAGTGTCGAATCCAGCCGTTGTTCCATCGCTCCAACTCCAGCGTTTCTTTGCTGGTTCGAAACGAGCGCCTATGATGATCTGCTGAACTGCGGAATAAACACACGGAGTTGACAATACTTGCCTTGCATTTGAACGTTGTCAATAGTATCAATTAAATACAAAACGTATGAAAGTTGTGATTGTTGCTGCTCGATATTTGATGTGATGATAAGACGAGAAGTTTAACAAAATTGATGTTCTAAAGTGTTTAATATTCACACTGTTTTGAATACTTCTGCAGCATTCGTGGCAGGAATATGACCTGTGAAGTCTTTAAGGCTTTAGTTCGTAAAGCATGTACGTCGTCATCCGTCTAATGTAACAAGAAACTTGAACAAAATTCAACCTGGTAAATAGATTTTTCCATCGTAAGTTTTGTATGTCCCAAAACCTCTGTTTGTAGAAAGTAACCTGCTCGACCAGGATGGAGAAGGATTCTGGTTATCGGTATAAATGTAGACTGTCTGTGAACCAGCAAAGCTATTTCTGCCTCCATAGAGTTTCATGTCTTCAATCCAACCTACATTTTGTAATAACACATTTCGTAAGTGCTTTGAAGCCAGGTATTTCACTTTAGACATGGTTTTCAACCTAATGGTTGTTATTGCAAAATGAAGAACATACGGAAAAGCTTTCAAAAGTGCTGCTTAGTCTAATGAATTTGCAAAGCAGTTTGGAAGACTTCAATAAAAACAAAACTTTATACTGGTTGTTATGATCATTTTCAAAGTGTTCTAAATCTTCTTTAGAAATCAGATCTTTTCAAGAATTCTTTTGCTTCATTAGCACCAAAAATCTTACCTGACCCACACGGTATTATCTGAACTCTCCACTTTGTTTGAGATTTCCGACAGAAATAAACCGGTAAAATGGCATGAGGGAAAATCCTAACAACAAAAACGTATTTAAATGACGAAAATGCTCATTTAAAGGAACAGTGAAAGATAGTCAAGCTTTTGTGTAATGTATTCACCGTGAATTTAAGCAAAGATGGAGGAACGTTGCTTAATATTTTTCAGCCAAATTGCTGTAATGGGCCGGTTTGCGATATTTTTTTCTTTCATAACTTTTAAAAAGCGAGTGGTAAGAATTCAGAAGATAATTGTAGTGGAACTTTTAGTATCAACCGATCGAACGATTTCCGAAAAGGTCACGAAATTCCTTGTAATTTATTTTGTGTCTACGGTTAGCTTCATGAGTCCAGTTAATACCAACGTTTCAGTTCTCATCAAAAGCAAATTGATCAATAATATTTATTAAACTTTATTTCTGCTGTCAGGCAATCGCAACAAATCCAGAACCAAATTTTAGCTGAATGTAACAAAGGACTTGTTCAGGTTTCATGTTTGGAAGTGTATGGAACTAAATAATTACTGGCACCAAAGTTTTCAAGCAAACTATAAGGCAATTTCTTAATTTGTGATGAGCTCAATATGATTCGATAACTTCAAATGCTGGAAGACGTTTTAGTTTTTTAGAAACGTTTTAGTGTTTCAGAAACGTTTTAGTTTTCTTAACGTTTTTAGCAGAAACGTTTTAGTTTTTCACAGTATAAACTTCCTCAAACAGAAAACTCCTAAACAGCGCAATCTTTTAATTACTTGTTGTATAAATCGACGTGTCCAAGAAAACCGAGTCTACTCGTGCTTCTCCATGGCTTCGTTTCATTTGAAGTGGAAGAATATTTTGTGAAACGAGGGTTTAGTTCATCATAAAAAATCCACACTCTCATTATATCTGAAAATTAGACGCATCATTCAGAAAAAAAGGGTCTGAAACGAATTCCAATTTTCGCTTTTTAATTTCCGCATGATCAAATATTTCTGCCACTTAGTCTAAAAATAGAAAATTCCATGTTTTCTTGAGAATCAGCCTTTACAGGTGAATGTATTGCAAAGTCCATATAAAAGTACCGCTGCTATTGAGAAGTAAATATATGCGACTACTGGTGTAGCTAACGCATTGTTATTCGGATTTTCATTGGTTGTAGTGACAAATAAACCGTAAATTTGTCGGTTCATGTTATAAATTTAAAAGTGCCTCTTTTGTCAAATCTTCATCTACACACTAGGTATTCGACATGGGGCCGAAAGCAAAATCATTATGTTTTTGCTAAAAGCAATATCCTTATTTTTTCCACTTCGTGTCAACATTGACCTTCTTTCTTAAAACGGCGATTCAAAGCCAATGATCTGTTAGATCTTCCACGAATTTGTGGAAGATCTTGCTCTGCTACAAAATGGAAAATGCTTCCATGGAAAACCCTCCATAAGTACGAACGTGGCTAGGGTCTACTCATGATGTACAGAGTCCATTGTTAAGAACATAGCTGGTGGCAGAATCTGTTCACTTTACCGATTAACAAAGATTTTATTGTTTATAATATTGTAAATCTGTGACAGTCACTCACCCTTTCCATCCTTTCCCTGAGCTGCAGTGACCAGTCTCTTCCTTACTCGTTCATATGCGGCTGAAACAAGAACTCCTCCAAACTCTGTGCATTTGTTTTCTGCATCATTTGCATCATACATTCCATCAGGCAACACAAGAACAGAATCTTGTGAAACCACGGTTGCCGTTTCACAGGAAGCTGAAGGCAAAAAGTCATTACAATTTCGTTGCAGCCTTGCAAACAAAGTAGACACTGCATGAGCATCCTTTAAATAATTTTGCTGCATTGAGCCTTCGCGCAGTTCGCAAGCAAAGCTTGCGGTAACTATGATTATTTTGATGATGTTTGCAAGTTTGGTCATGGCAATTTGCAACCAAAGCTTGTGGAAACGAAAATTTGCATTAAAAGTTTCAACCACATGAAGTTTACCTGGTGAAATGCAGAAACCTTGAATCTGTCTGACAGAACTTTCGCAACTTTGAGAAATTGCGTGAATCTTATGAAAAAAGCAATATTAGTGTTAGAGAAATAATCAAACACGCTTAGAAATTCCTCAGAACACTTATTACCTTCGCTGAGATTCTTTGCTCAACTCCGTGTCCATCAACAGGTATTTTCAATCGTATGAGTTTTTCATTCGATGTTTCAGTGACTTTGAATAAATGCTTTGTTGTATTCATGGGACTCGTAGCTTCGATCTGTGTTAGAAACAGGTATTTAATCAGGAAACAATCATTAGGCAAACATTATACGCTTTCACCTGCTGTATAAAGTGTAAATGACCTGATAGTGTGTCGCTTTCATGTGTTGCTGGTCGCCATCTTGAACTGTTATCTCCACAATGCAGTCATATGGTGACAAGATGTAAGCTGAAGACACTGGAAGAGGAATGTCGTAACCAGTTGTTAAATGCAGAGTTGATTCCAAAGCAACTGATGAACATCCCCCGAAAACAGCAGAAACCTTGAAGAAAGAGCAGATATTCATGTTAGCAGAGTATTGCATCTATAGTATTTGTCAAAATGCATTTTTTGTTTAGCGAACGTTTGGTGAAGGAGCATATATATATATATAAATATTCATAAATCATACACAATGCTTTCTACAAAGTTCTGTTTACTTAAAAACGCATGTAACCCCAAGTTACGTCTGTTCTGGGCTCTTCAAGAAGTTTTATTTACGAGCAAAGCTGTTTTTTATAGGCATATTTCTGATTTCAAAGAAATGTCATCCTATAATAAAACACAAAACGTACAGTTGTGTCACAACCTAATGCATCTTCATATTAAACTTTCAAAATTTCCAAAAATTTTACCTCCTCAGATTAGTAAATTACAACAATGCTAATTGAAATATTTTTGAAATATTTCGCACACTGATTTTCCCCTTGTTGCTCAAGGAACATCGTGCATGTTGCAAACTCAGCTTTGCCCATTTTGAGTCGGAACAGTTTTCCTCCTGCATCGTCCTCCGCACGGGGTCTGAATGGCGGTTGCCTCACAGACTCTTTGGTTTATTGGGCTTCTCGCCCTTGCAATCATCATGAGAACTGTCTTTACTGCATCGGTAAAACATGCGTACTCGTACTTTCGCAACACGTCTAAAAGAGATCCTTTGCATTGAGTTTATTTCACATGCAGATATGCAACAATCACTGCACCTGGCAACATGTAGTCCATAGGTTCTTAAACGTTTTGAGGCGCGTCAATTTTGGTGTTAGTCATTGATGATATTCGCGCCTCACTTGACCGCAAAATCAAACACAAAAACAGAACAACAATTTATTTGTCATCCTGCTTTTCACAAACACGTCGCTGCCATAATCGCTCCCCCCTTTGCGAACCTTGCACGGATGTACCCCGCAGCTTAAGAACCCAGGGTTTAGTCTTAAACAAATATAACCAAACGGCGTATGAGTCAGGTATAACCCGAATGGTCATACTGCAAATCCCCTTTGATACTTGAATGAAACAGCAATTAAAAGGTTTTCATACTAAAGTAGCTTCAAGATTAAAACTCTATTCCAGCTATAGATCTTGAAGTTGAGCTCATATTTATGATGACAAGACAACCTGCTTGGGTGTTGCATAATGACGTCATGGCTCCCGTTCTGTACGAAGAAAAAGCAGAAAGTGTTGAGAACATTTATCTCTAAAAGTTGAAATTCCTAACCATGAGCATCTTTTGAGTGTTACATGGAGCGTCTGTATCTATGTGTATTCTAATCTTGTTTTGAAATATGTGCGTCGGTGTTGGTTTGCCCTTTCTTCCTATACAACAAATGGGGCAAAGACAGTTGATGATAAACAATAATGATGAAAGGTAATTTGAAAAGTAGTTTTGCAGAAAATAAAGTTACGAAAAATAAGTAAGTTTATCAGAAAAATTTCAGCAAGTGCAATTTCGATAAAAAAATTGTTTGTGTAAATAATTTAGTTTTGTAGAAATGTGATAGATTTCAGTTCGTATCAAACGGTCCAATGATTACGCAAAGTTTATGTCGACACTCCGCAGATAGTCTGTGTGTTTGGTGTAGTCTTTTGTCATCAATTATTTTTTTCACGAAAAAAGCGTGATATGATGGTGAAGAATCATGTGAAGTAAGGTTGAATACATTTGAGTTACATTCTTTATCTCACTGAAATTTTGATTCGGAGCTTTTTCAAAGCTGTCTCATCTTAATCCTAAACGTTCTGTGCTGTTTATGACGTACGGGCATAAACGCCAAATTACCTTAATATCATAGCTTGTCCGTGGTTTGAGTGATGTCAAACTCGTTGACAAAACGTTGTATGGAACTGATTTTGGTTTGGAAAAGCCGACTATGTTAAGAGTAACCTGATAAAAAATAAGAACCGATTTGTCAAATGAAAATGTGTAAGGTTTTTCCAATGGTCCATGCTTACCGTTACGTTTAGCCCATTAACTGCATCAGTAAGTTGTTTCAATCTAAAATCCCATTTCACGTCAATAATTGAAGGATTGCAGGTTCTTCGAATCACAATAAGATTAAAAACATCTGCAAAAACGTATTACTAAATGTTTCTTCTGAAATGAAGCTATATAAACCTTTCTTTGATATACCTCTCAATTCACACATATATTTAGCCTTGTCCGCGTCACAATCCACGTTTGTTAAACACCAAACCTCCCCATATTTCCAAGCCTTTTGTTGACATTTATTGAAACCATCCGAAGGAAAAGGAGCGTTAGATCCATCGCTCCACAACCATCGATTGACAGTCGTGTTATATCTGGCTCCTATGAATACGTTGATATCTGCAAAATTAATTTTTGCGCACAAAATATTTTATATTATACACAAAACCCGTGTGCAACAAGAAAAGCTAAAAATCAATAACGAACTCAGCTCCCATACCTTTTTCGAACAAAAAAACAAAAATGAAGGTTAAGTTAAATGAAAGTAAATATTTTATTTGTTTCTTTTTTGTTTTCATTTAACCTCTAAGTAAATGTAACATGCAGGATAATTGACTGAAGTTGGAACAAACAAGATAAAGGGAATAACAGCCTTTTCGCTACACTATACAGTGTTTCATAGCACCCCAAAGAAACCACTATTCTTAATGACTTTACACAGTTACTTTTGAAGATCTACCTTTTTCACTCTCTGAATGCCTGTGAATATAAATGTCTTAGCAAGTCAAACGCGCAGTTTAATATTCAAACGACCATCCTCCCGGTTGTGAAATGATTCTTACCCAGTATTATTTTCCAACTTGCATTGTTAATTGATATGCTTTGTCATTTTTGTTTATTGCTGTGTTTTGCCGTTCCGTTTTGCTGAATGGTTTGATCACATTTCTTACCACACATATAGTTGTTTATTTTCCGTTCTTGGTAACTGCCCAAGGCTTACCATTTGAAGCACCTTTATAAAGTATGTCTATATACTGTACGACCTCACGATATAAACTGTACGACCTCACGATATAAACTGTACGACCTCACGATATAAACTGTACGACCTCACGATATAAAGTGTACGACCTCACGAGCTTTTTGCAGATGCATTCCATTGCTGCCTCGAGTCATCGAAGCATTGTTAATTGCTGTGATTTGATTGATTTCGCAGCTATGATATTGTTCATCTGTGATTGGCGTCAGAAAGTTTTCAAGTTTTAGGGAAAGCAGTTATGGAGAACGACTTATTTTCAAGTTTTACGTGCTGCGGGTTAAGTTTTGATTTATTAATTTTGGTTGTTAGTTTGTTTGCTTTATCTGCTCCTTAGTCTTTCTGCGTTTCACCTGTAAGCAATGGTAGCAGTTTTATGGACTGAGGATGCCTAGTGTTACGTGAAATACGTTTCCTAGAAAAAATATTGTCGGTTGATTTGACTGGTGGAAGCTAAATGCTTGGTGTTGGTGAAAGAGGTAGTTATTGAATTTTTTGGCATGTTTATTGAAACCTGATTGTGTCTTGGCTCAGTTGCACCTGTATAGTTTTGTCGAGGATACGTGATATGGATTTACAGTTTACGTTTGTTATTCACCCTTCCAAGGTATTGCTTTCAGTGACTAGATATATTTTGATAAAAACGAAATTCAACCAAAACACAAACTTGAAATAAGAAAAAGTCGTGTCGCATGATTAGTGGCGTTTTTCGGAATAAACGTATTAGAAAGATAGTGCTGGGCATTGGAAAGACATCAATCTTCTATTCTTGAATAGAAAACCGAGAACGGCTAAACAGCTTTATCGGCCTATTCCCATTTCGCTATAATTAAATTTGAAACATTTTTTGTGTCAAGACGCAGATTTTCGATTTTCACGCGAATTTCCTGAAAATGTAGATGGCAATTATTCGACAGAAATTTTCGAAGGCATTCGGAGTTTGCATTACCACAAAAGCTCTTGTACTACAAGTACTGTACTAAAGTAGCATTTCCTTTATTACAAATATTCGTCAATTCCTTTGGTTTAAATACAGCTAAAGTGACAAATACAGCAAAGCCCAACATAGCAACTGATGCTGGAACGTGTGGAGATTCGTGTGTTGTTGCCTCGCCGCTTTAATTTGTTTATTCGCGGAACGTTGATTGCTGCCACGACAGCTCGGGGCAGTT
>JGI24022J15233_10006685_pt1 | contig 12545 bp, 8 predicted proteins | sample Ectturendosymbi2_FD_15233 | JGI IMG/M metagenome (IMG submission 15233)
CGTCATCAAAATTAACCAAAAAAAACGCGTTATTATATATTTTCAGCCGTTCAGTGCTATAGAGGCAAAGAGTACACCGAGTGCGGAACATCCTGTCCTGATACCTGCCACAACGTTGGCTTCGCAACTGAGTGCACGAACAATGTCTGCGTGGACGGGTGTCGCTGCCCACGAGGTCAGTAAACAAGATTTTATGAATTTCGCAGAACCATGACCGCGCACTAATACTGGTATTGTGAACAATACTGACAATTTAGTAAACTTTCAACAAATCGGATTTTTCTTCGAAATTTCATCAACTTTTGATGATGCAACTCCGGCTTTTGCTAAATGCTTGCATTATGTGTAGGAATTTCAAATGTAGGAAGCCTGTGGTAGCGTCTTTAGTAAATCAAGTGTGTGACTGCAATCTAAGCTGTGATAGATATCAGGAAGAGAATAAATTCTTGAGAGATGTCTGTAAACGGAGAGAGATGTCTGTATTTGGAGTATGTTGCAAGTAAAAGTGAGAAATCAGAGTAAAAATGAAATATTTTGTTTTTTTGCGTTTGTTTCTCCTGGGAACACAGAATACGAATCGACCCTTCCAGCTTGAATGCATCCATTTCGCTTTTGAGAGGGTCTGATCAATTAAGCGGAGGGGGTGTGTAGCTCTCAGTTGTCATTCCGCTTGCCGGAGTAATCGTGTGGCAAGCTTTGAGCAATGTAACTGTGACTATGTAGACTACCTTTACAAGTGGCGTATTTTGCTGCTCAAGCAACTCCACAGTAAAATTTTGTTTTATTGTGGAAATCTGCAATATATGCTGGATGATAATTGTTTGCTTAGTTGTGAAAGTGCTTCATCATAACATCGCCAGACGCTGGTTTTCAGATGGTATTTAATGGTGCAGTTGGACTTGGTGAAATTTTTGTGACGTTTGATTCCCTTCGCAGTGTGCAAAATATTTGCGAAGGCAAATTTGCTTCACCTAGCTGCAATTGTAGAAGCAAATCAAGCGTATGTTCATTGCAAAACCTAGCTTACCGAAATTACTATCAATGTACTATTCATTACAGGTACCATTCTCGACCAGACAACGGATTCATGTGTGCAAAAGCAACAGTGCCCCTGCACTAGAGGGGGTAAAGTGTACCACAACAATGACCTCATTAAACAGGACTGTAATAACTGGTAAGCTAGTAATAACTGGTAAGCTAGTAAAAACAGCAAGTTTGGAAGAGGAAGTTGGTTTTAAAATGCTTGTTCCATCGATTTAGTTGTACATTTTTGTCTGAAGGCATCGTTATCATTATTTAAGCAGCTTCCAAGTAACTGGATTACGAAATTAAACCGCTCGATATCACCTAGAGCGCAGTTTTTACAAACAGATAAATTGGTGTAGAATGAGATTTTAAAACTTGAGCAAATCGTTCATGTTTACAGCACGTGTGAGGGCGGACGTTGGAGCTGCACCACTCAAGAATGCCCTGCAATTTGTTCTGCCGTCGGTGAAGATCATTATGTAACCTTTGATGGCAAAAACTATCAGGTAAAGACCCGAAACAGACTGCTGCTGGTTTTAGGCACACAACTCATATCAAGCATTCGGTATGGGTTTTTCAGCTTCCAATGATCGTCACCCAAATAAAGTATCCCGCAGGCTAATGGCAGACTTTGAAGTATAAAAGAGCAGCACTGCTTTCTGAAAAAATTATCCGCGTTTTTCCTCAGCAAATGTTGCACATCGCGTAATTTAAGGGCGATCATGATGAAGCAAATCTGTTTTGAAAAAATTCTCAAACTAAACCGAGTAACGCTTCTGCAATGCAGTTCGCTGGTGGGTGCGAGTACGTGCTGGCGCAGTCCAGGATCGGGTCGGAAAAACCGTTTGCAATTTGGATTCAAAACTCTGGTTGTGGTTTTTATGATGCGGAAGAATGTAAGAAAACACTGTCGGTGAAACTGTGGGACGGAGAGTTATTCAAGTGAGTGTTTTGTTTCAAGGAATATAGACCAGGTTCACCTGATTTGACAAATATATGTGATAGTATGATACTTAAATATTGGCAAAGAATGCTCCTACTGAAGCCATGCATACCCAATTCTAGATCCGTTGGTTATCTGTATCTTCATATTTTTCTGCTGTTAAGCTTTCGTGAAAAAAGTTTGTTTCATGCTTGGTTTTGCTGGTAATACAACTTTCTTTTACTGAATCATATTTTAGAATATTATCGTGATAATTTTTGATACACAGTGAACGCTACTTTTACGCTCATGTCAAACATTGGTTATAAAATGTGGCAAGGTGCAAATCGTGGAAGTAGCTGCAATTCACAGTAACGAATTTTCTTTCAATTTTGTATTTGGTGCTACCGTAAATGTGCTGATTTATGTTAAAGCTGATATCATGATGACATGTCACCAGTGACTCTAAATGTTGTCGTAAAATAGACAATTAAAAGTATTGAAATATCGTGTTGTTTGTTAGCGAAACGGCAACACTGTTTATTTGATACTTGCAAGTGCAAGCATTAAAACTTCACGGTAACACTTTCTCCATTTGCACGGGTTGTCGCTGTCCTTGAAAGTAATTTGTCGATTTTTCAGATTATCAGGTAATGGTCGAGTCCGATACGGTGAACGTTTGCTGGAGCTGCCTCACGAAAGCAGAGAGATTGGGGTGAAGGTTCAGCGCTTGTCGAACACGTTCTTGAGAATGACGACCGAAAATGGAGTGGAGTTGACTTGGGATGGTGTGCACAGGATTTACGTCAAACTTGCCCCATCCTTCAAAAACCAGGTACGAATAACTGCGTGTATGAATCCAAACCCCAGTAAATAAACGTAAATGACACATATTGCTTTTGATCACGACTACGCCATAACGTAATGGATAGGCACAACAAACTTTGCCGCTGGTGCTTTCGAAAGCTGATGTGATTAAAAACAGCGCCTATTGCCAAAAAGCATGTTCATGGCCATGAACTTGAAACATGATGATGGAAACATAGAGAGATTTGAGTGCAATGCTGTATGTCATGTGACGCGTATATCACCTGACAGAAAGTCAGTTTGTCAATAGAAGGGAATATGAAAATACATATTTCAACGTAGTGCCGAATAAGAATATCGCATGTCTCCATTACTCATTAAACTTCGGTTAACACAGAAATAAATTTGCACTGCGGCATAAAAATATCAAACTTTCTTAAAAAATTTGATGTTTGGGTTTTATGGAGTTCAACCGTAGCACCCAGAATAAGTAAACTTAATAGCAGCACTGATACCACTAACAATATAGTTGCATGCCTTTCGACACAAGACTTAAAAGCACAGCGTTTCCCTAACAGCACCTTTGTCAAACCTCTCAGAAAATATACATTGAAAGTTCGTTCCGTCGTTTATTCAATTTCAGCTGTGCTGTTCGAAAAGCAGTGAAACTACAGTAAAAATGTCATTTAAGCTTGGTTTCTTTGATTTCGTATTGTAAAGAAGTAATTAGCACGAATTTTTCTCCAAGTCAGAACATGCCTAATTACAGTAGTTTAAGGTGCCTGTTTGTATATTGTGAAAAACAAGAAACTTTAGTGATTTACTTTGTTTCTGTTATCGAAATCGTCCACTACTCTGCTTGATCCGATAGTATGGCAAAAAGCAATATACGAAATGTGAAAACTATTGAAAATTTGTAGTCAACAAAAACCTTTCTACTGTCCTTCGTTGTTAACATATTACCTATCCTCCTTAACATTTGCAGTTTGGAGCGATATCCAAGTTTGAATGTAAAACGTTATTTGGGCTTCAGTGGTCTAGAGGCGTCGAACGTCTATTCCCTTTGTACAGTGCTGGAAACACGTAAATAATGAGCAGGAAGTAACTCGTTTTTTTATAAAAAATGTTATTTTACTTTTTATCAAATGTGCATGTGCGATGCATAAGTCTATTCTTGTTAACTTAAAGGTCCAAGGTTTGTGCGGTGTTTACAACCTCAATCACAAAGATGACTTCACCTTGCCATCCGGCGCCATCACGATCGACGCAGCTGAGTTCGGCAACGCGTGGAAGACGAACGTAGCCTGCCAGCAGGACACCGCTACAACTGGTGTCAGTGTTGACGCTTGTACGCTTTCAAGTCGATACGCTTCAGAGGCTAAAGTTACGTGCTCCGGGCTGAAACGTGGTGAGTTTGATAAAGGAAAACTAAAGGATTGGTGTAAAGGAATCAAGCAAATTTTTTTTAAATGACGTGGTGTCCTTCTGCCTATTGTGTTTCCATTTATGGCAGTGATCAGTTGAGAAATTGGAAGAATCATTATTTTACACATGGGCTATAATATCGAATTGTTACTTAGAAGGAAATAACTCGTTTCAGGCAAACTCTGAACTTTACTTTGTTTCTTTTACGTGCCTCTTACTGTTCTTGCATGTATTACTCTAAATCCTCTAATGTCCAACCCGCGAACGTTTTGTGCAACTCAGTTTAGGTTTTAGCTGCAGTGAAAGTATCCTACACACTGACAACCAGTTCTTGGTTGGATAATCTTGAATTTGACACTTTTGATACAGGCCGTCCTCAGTAGCCTTCAGTGCCACTTTAGCACGTCTGTTACCATTGCAGTTAGGATTCGAACGCTTTTAGTACATTGGCTGAAGCTGAATTTAGTTTGCTAAGATCAAAGTAAGCCATTCAATGTGCGGCCCTAAATATGTCACTCATTGTGCGGCCCTGGTTAAGATAGTAACATAATTTTTGGCTCAGTAAGCCATTTGGATTGGACATAGCTGCTCTAAATCAAAAACTATTATGTGGATTCGTGCAATACGATTTGTGTAGTCTTGCGGTTAATACATAAATGTATGGACGTGGAACTTCTTTCAACAGGTTTTTCTGCTGTAATAAAGTGGTAACCCACACCTTGTTGGCAGGCGCTGGTACCTGACGCGCAAGATGGTTTATGGGGACGTGAAGACATTACTGTTTTCAGTGAATGCTTGCTTTTAAACTGATGGAATGCCTTTAAACTGCTCATGTTTGACTCTTGACAGGTGCTTTCGGCACATGCAACCTACTGGTCGATCCTGCCCCTTACATCAGCATGTGCGAACACGACGTCTGCCACTGTTTACACAAGTTCCAAGCTAATGCTGGCTCCTGCAAGTGTACAGTGATGAGCGCCTATGCCCGCGCATGCGCGTTGGCCGGAAGCCCATTGACGACATTACCGTCTTGGCGGGAAGCTGCCAGATGCTTGATCGACTGTCCGGACGGAAGAGTTTGGGATGAATGTGGTGGAACGAAATGCGAAGTCACGTGTCGAATGCTCAGCAACGAGACAGCTGACCAATGCTTGTCTGTAAGTGCGTCATTCGAAGTTGTTCGCAACCGTCGCAATAACCTTCCTGTGATATACCCTAGAAAATTTGTTTGATGGTATCAATGAATTCTCTTTTGTTAAGGTTTATGTTGTTGAGGTTAGGAACGACTGTTTCGCTTTACCATTGTTTAATAATTTGAATCTAATCAAAAACAAAAAAAGAAACTTTTTAACAACACTTGGTCTGCAAGAAACTGATACCTATAAGGTTGTGCAAAATGATAAAGAAAAAGTCTCGGCTAAATCATGTTGGTGCTGTGGTTGCATATTTAGTAGTTTCAGATTTATTGGTGGCAGTGGCAACTTTTCTTAGGGCAAGTTTGCTACAATAAACAACGCATTAAAGGAACATGTTGATAGTTCAAATTAAACTGGAGCTGACTACGTAACATGATTTTTCTGCAGAGTGCAGAGTGCGTTGAAGGTTGCAGATGTCCAACAGGCGAAGTGTATGATGAAAACGTGGAAAAGTGTGTCAGCATAGCTGATTGTTCATGCTACCACAGGTAAAGATTAAACGAGGTAGTGACTCGTTAAACATAATGATGCAAGTGCGAATACTTAACCTTGCGTCAAGATATTTGTAGTTTATTTTTCCTAAAGAATTGTTTTTGTGCGAAATATATTTGTTGTTGAAATCGGCGTTTGAATGAATACATGAAGGGCAACATTTTTAGGACGTCAGTACGTAGGCAGAACCTTTGCATACCAATTGTAGCTACAAAAAAACTAAAAAATGGAAATAGCGCTTTTAGAACATCGTTGTTTGTTACCTGGGAAAACTTGGTCTGCTTCACATACGCTGATCAGATGGCTGATGACGCCACTTTTTAAAATGGCAGGAACGTGGCTTACCTTCCCGGATCAAAGCGCCAGTCACTCTGCGATCAGTGCATCTGCAGCAATGGCGCGTGGAAATGTTCTCTCATCGATGGCTGCACAAAGGAGAGTTTGTGCGACAGGGTGAGTTCCTGGTGGCTTTCGTGATGTTTTCGGTCAGCCTGTGTTGATTCGATGTAGTTCGATCGCCTGAAAAAACTCAGTCATTTTTTTCTGGAGAAAAAGGCACAATTCCATGAAGTTCAAGCAGCTGCGTCGCAAATGGCTGCATTGGATATAATGTGAACTTTGTAGGAAGTGTTTATATTTGGGCGTGGTGACCTGCTTGGTTATAACCCAGTATTCTTTGAACTGCGTCAGTAGTACATGCTGCGCGCAGGTGAAGCTGAACTTGATGTACTCGTATTTTCCTGAAGATGGAAGATCTTTGGGCCAAAATAAATAAAAGGTTCCACATTCTTCACGCGAGATTTGCGCGTATTTGTCTCGGATTATTAGCTTGCATCGAAGTTATTGCATAAGTCAGTGGTATGAGAGCCATTAGAAGTTCGACTGCGACATTAAACGTTATCCCAATACGTGTTTAGACTGTGCATAATGCACTTCCATAAAAGCTTTTTTCAAAATCTTGAAAATACTCTGAGATATAATTTGTTGTTGATCTAATTTGAACGTTTGCATTTGTGTTGTTGCAAAAAAGTTTAATTTTCTTTGCTAATGGTTCAAACGTCGCACGAAAAAATAAAATTAGCTCGTGTACCGAAAAACACAGTCAAAGTATCGATACAGATACTGGTCGACAAACTTGCCTTGCCTGGCAATGTATATATATATATATATATATATATATACTGTCTTTGACCTAGCCTGATGTTTCGCTCAGATTTAATTCGTTCAAACCCAGTGTAGTGTTTATGAATATATGTATATCAACCACATACGTGAGGAAACAGTTGTCAAAATCTTTCATTTTTCAAGGTTATCACTTCAACCAAGGCGGATAAGATTGAGAACATTGTCTTTATCTCCCTTTACTCCAGATCAATTTTGAACGGGTCTAGATTAAACAAGGTAGACACATGCAAAGCCGCGACATCACCGCCATGCTCCTATCAAAGTGCTGCTGTTATCCATCGACTTCCACTACAGCAGTGCTGCATGATTGATTGTTGTCGTTTTTCGTTCTAACTGACTATCACTGATTACTAATGAGCACTTTATCTGTCGGATAAACACTGAAAACACCCCTCTGTTTTCTGAGCTATTGTCGCACGACCTGTGTTTGTTGAATACTTTTGTTGAGCATTGCTTCGTTTCAAATGTACGAGCATTGGTCATCAGCCCTTCTAATACCGCATCATATTTAACACAACGTGAAACAACGTTGTTGTGTGGGTGGTAGCGTAGAAACAACCATATATAAAACAAGACTGTCTGTAAGTATTAACAAAGTGGCAATTCCACGTTTGTTTGCATGCACATATGATTGGACAAACCCACATTAAGCTACTCCAAGTTTCTGCCAAAACTTCTAAATTTCTTAAGATTGTTTTTTTATCACATTTGAAGACAAAGCCAAAATGTAGCAGTTTCCGAGTTCACTAATATCGCTGTCATTTTGAAAAGAGAGGGTTATTTGCTACAGTTCTTCACATCTACAAACCAAAACGCGTGAAACTATAATATCAAAGCATTAATTGAACAAAACTTGAATTGACACCTTGATGTTTCTCTCAAAACCATCAACATAACATTTTCTGTCAACTCATGAAAGAGACTTGTTTTTCAGCAGCTGCTTCTGCTGAACGTAACGTCAACGTTCGCAAGACCTTTCGGATGCGACGTAGCGCAAACAATAAAGATGTCACTTGTTTGCGAATCGTCTTACACATACAGCGCTGAAACGAACCATCCGAATGGCTTTTTTTGAGAATCGTTGACTTGGGCGTAAACGTGCGATGCTTCGATATATGTTTCCAGGGCAGAGTGTGGAGCAACTGCTCGGAGTGCCAAAGAACTTGCGACAACATGGACGTTGCATGCGAACAAACACAGTGTCACGAGGGCTGCGTTTGCCCGGAGGGCACAGTGCTGAACGGGGACAAGTGCACTGCGCCGGAAGAATGTCCTTGTCATTTCCGCGGCAAAAGCTACCGCGAGGGGAGTTGGGTCAAAAGAGATTGCAACCTATGGTAGGTTTTTTTTGCTGCAAGGAGTTTTTAATGTTTGTGCGTGGGCTGATATCATCCGTTCAACAAGATTTTTTCCACTAAATCAGTAAAGGTATATGGCCGGAGCTGCAAAATAGGTGTATCTGAATAAAAAATTTCCGCTAAAGGTGTTGCTGTGCTAAAGGTTGATTTTTATTGTTTTGTTTTTTAGTTTCTTGCAAAAATTAATTTTGCATTTTCCGGATGCAGAAGTATAAAATGTTTTCAGTGATAATTATTTAAAAAGTACACATTCTTAAGATTCACTCTGCTCTCGGGATCTTCCGTAAAATCCAACATGAATGAAATGTATCACGTCAGCCCAGTTTTCAAAAAGTGGCGTAGCGCGCACAAAGCAACTTTAGACTCTATCCAGTTCAAGATGTGCAATGTGTTCAAGATGTGCAATGTGTTTTGTGTGAAGCCGCTGCAAGCGCTCCAGCTGGCGGTGCACGGAGCGCGAGTGCCCGGCATTCTGCTCGGCTTACGGAGACCCTCACTACGAAACGTTCGACAAGAAGCGCTACGAGTTCCACGGGGACTGCACGTACGTGATGGCCGAGGACTTCTGCAAGGATGGGGTTGGCACGTTTCGCGTCACGGTTGAAAACGTCCCTTGCAGCACCGGGGGAGTCACGTGCACGAAAGCAGTCAAGGTGAGAAGCTGTGCTGCTTTTTAGGTGGAAACCAGAACTGTTTGTAAACACAATATCAATTTGCTTTATTGTGGAGCGTACTAACAAACAGAGACAGTTTTTTCCTCATCTTGTATGTGTCTTGTGTGTGATGCACACACATGTGGTGACGAGATGGAGATGAGTTTATTGGTTCAAACAATAAAAGCTTTCACTCAACCTGAAGTAAAAGAACTCCGGGTCACCGAAACATCCTGCGGACCTGGTTGCCCAGTCCAACATCCCTCTAGTGTTGGTTCATTTTTTCAAGGTTTGAAGTTGAAAAATTGTAATTCGACTCGGAGTCGAATTGAAGTTGGATGATCGTAAACGTTGACGTTGATTCCATTTGATGATCGACATAGTTGCTACGCTGCAACCGGTACCTATCGTGTTGTTGCTCAGATCCACAAGGGACCGCACGTGGCAGATGAAGAGTAAATCCAGTTGAAATGAAACTCTTCCCGGTTTGCGGGATCCTTTTGAATTCAAGCAGTCGATTTTCTGTCTGGTGCAGTTAGTAGCGCGAAATTTTTTCTCTGCTGAAGTTGGTAGCCAAAAAGACGGCATCCATCCATTTTATGTAATCTAGTCTCCCAGAAGTTAAACCATTGTACTATATCTTCCAGCAATATCATGATGCTGCTGGCGGTTGTCGTAAGACGTCCAGCCTTCAATGAACGTAAGACATCCAGGAAAGGTGGAGAATGCTGCACGACGCAACGTTCCCTTCAAACAAAGATGCCACGGCAGTAGAAACGAAAGAGCGATAACATATTCTGTTCAAACCCTCTTAGAATTCTAAAAATATAAAGTGAGGAGAAACGACATTGGCAGTGGCATACATTAAACGGAACACGTTCGCATAATTACGCGCATGAAATCCCAGTCTTAAACCCTAAACCTAAATATAATGCAGTACCACAAAGACACTCGTTTTACATATAAACAAGATTATCTTTATATTGCTTTCTGAAACAAACGAAGAAGGATCACACAAAGGTGGATCAATGGCATCGCACATTTTTAGCTTAAGTGTTTCAGACACTACCCCTTTTAATTGAAGCTAGATGACGAAGGTATCTACCCCAGCTCGCAGCACATGTTACATGAGAATTGAATTGATTTGCTGAAGTAAATGGAATTTAATAAAGTTGGTGGGAAGTCACCCACAGAAGGCCATGAATAATTTTTTCTGCCTCAAGGTTATACTCGTATTTATTATTGATTTTGGAGATTTAAATAAAGTATTTATATGCGGGTAGCCGTTCAACGCATATGAGTTTGTATCATCGCTTTTGTTACGACACCATCATCCACCGTCATTACTGGTGTGCTGAAGTAACTTACAATTTGCTGACCAACATAAGATACTAGTCGTGTTCGCCACAAAATCCATGAGTGATGTACCACTGCCTAAAACTCAATCACATGCAATGGTTTTGTCTTCTAGTACTTTTTGTATTTCGTGTATCGTTTTTCTTTCGAGTTGTATCTGGCTAATTACGAGTTCCAAAACTTACACGTGTTTTTTTGCATTAACTAAATGACGTCAAATACAGTCTAGCTTCATTTGCTACGTTTGTCTTTAGTTCAGTCTAAACCCTAACGTGACAGTTTTAGTTTGCTTTGCAAATTATGTGCGTTATTTAAAGAACTTTCGTTCATCACCAGCGTTTGATTTTTTTGAGATAACTTCAGCAATTCACTCAAACCTTGGAATTTGCAATCAACGTACAAATTTGACCTCACCTCTGCATTTGCAGGTGTTGTTATACGACACCATCATCCACATGATCCGAGGTTCAGACCCAATTGTGTCAAAGAACCCATTCGCTAAACCCGGTACACCAAAAGCTGTCTATAGGCTGAACAAAGCTGGATTGTTTCTGATTTTGAAGACAAAGGTTGGTTGTTGGTGCTATTGAAACTTTTGCTACTTGCTACTCTAGGTTTGCCAGAGTAAAACTGATTGTCATGAAGTTGATCAGCCAGTAAAACAATATTTTAACAATTAAATCAACAACCTTTCGTTTTCTTCATAACTAGTGTCTCCTAATCTGTGCATGATGTGTGGGTTTATGGCGGGTCAAGCTTTGCTGAAATTTTCAAACTATAATGGATTTGATAAAAGAAAATAAGCGTGAGCTATTTTGAACAAGCGTTATTATGTATCTGGTTTAATATCAACTAAATAAAAAATATCAAATTTTGCCACAAGTAATGTGTCATAAACAGTTACCCCTGCATTGATTTTTTTTCATTTTTATTATCTTACTTTGGTATCGGTTTTCTGAGAATCTCCTTTCCATTGAACAGGAATTAACTGGTTCGTGGTATAAGTAACTTCCAGCTGTCAAAATAATGTGATTGAAAGTCCGATCAATTGCTGAGCAGCCAGTCGCACCCCTTAAATTCGCTGCTTACCAACTCTTTACCGTTCAGCTTTTTGCCTCGCCGCCTGTTTAATGAACTCGAAATGAAGTAAATAGAAAAAGATAACCCAACTCGAAATCGCGTCAATCTATATCGTCATCAAGAACCATTTCCATTTCCAATATGAGCTTCTTGCGCAGATTGGTCTTACCATTATGTGGGACGTCGGCACACGAGTCTATGTAAAACTGGAACCAAAATTCAAGAGACAAGTTTGTGGCTTGTGTGGAGATTTCGACGGAAACGCACTGAACGACTTCCGCTCCAGACAAGGTGAAATGACTTCAATGCTACGAACGCATCTGCATGTTATAGAACATTGTTTCGTAACCTGGGGCCGATGGCCCCAGGGGGACCGGAAGCAGAGACCTTCACCAGAGTAGATGTAAAGAACAATCACCTGCTGGGTGGCGATGTTGCGCTGTCCAATGTATTGAGGGTCTCGGTGTAATGGTTCACTGTCCATGAAATATTTAGAACAGTTGTAATCTGGAATCAAGACGCTTTCATTGCGATGGCTGCCATGGACATGATTCAAAAAGTTTTCGTCCTTGTAACAAAGATACGAGATTTTTTGTGCTACAGAATGAACGTCCATGTTGCAAACGCGTAACAAGCGACTGACAAAGTAGTACATTTTTACCGAGTATCATTCCGTGAAAACATATTTGCCCTATCGTGACCAAGGCACTAACCGTTTTCTAAGACAATCACTGCATGCAGCTAATATGCATATTTAATGTGACTCATAGCAATTTGCTTAATTTGACTTGATGTATGAAAGAACTTGCAGTGTTCGATTTTTTTTGGCCCAAATCGATGCTTTTTCCTCAACCAAGGTGGCTTCGCATTGCAGGAGACATTGAGTCGAGCTCAGCGTTGTTCGGCGACAGCTGGAAAGTTTACAGCGCCTGTCCTAGATCGGAGGAAGAGCCGGTGCATCCGTGCGTGGCGAATCCGATCCGCGCAGACTGGGCCCGGTTCGCTTGCAGGATTTTACACGACAACACCTTCGCCATGTGCCACT
>JGI24022J15233_10006686_pt1 | contig 12545 bp, 8 predicted proteins | sample Ectturendosymbi2_FD_15233 | JGI IMG/M metagenome (IMG submission 15233)
AATCTTGGGATTATGCGAAAGATATCCACGCTTGTTTGGTCGACCTCGAAAATGCATACGGCCGAATCTCTCGAGAAAAGCTTTGGGGAATGTTGCAGGTGTACGGTGTTGGTGGCAGTCTTTTACTGGCCATCAAACAATTGTACAATATTCCTGCTTGGACCTTTGCGTCCGTATTAGAGGCGTTAAATCAAAACCATTTCCGGTGGGTGCTGGATTCCGTCAAGAATATATTCTGACATCACTCCACTTCATTGTGTATGTATGAATTGGGTGGACAACAGTCACATTTTAGTTGACGAGAATGTCACAGTTGGAAGATCGAGGATCAAGCTTTGGCTTTTTGCTGATGATTTCTTGCTGCTTGAATTTTCTGAACAGGGCCTTCAACATGCACTTAATCGGTTTTGAGCTGGAAGCGATCAAGCTGGAATGAAAATTAGCACTACAAAGACAATGCATTATGTTTCTCCAGAAATCCGAGTCAGTGTGCACTCCCATTATGCGACAGCACACAGCAACACGTCGATACCTTCAAGTGCCTTAAGGTGGCAGTCACGAGTGTAGGAAGGGAGAACATGAAGATTGATACACGGATCGTTAAAGTAAAGACAGTATTGCGTGAGTTTTATCCCTCCGTGGCCGCATAACGCGAGCTTCCAAACGCCGCAAAGCTTTCAGTTTTTAAATTAGTTTTTGTTCCGATCCTATAACTTATAACCATGAATCTTGGATCTTGGCCGAAAGATTGCTATCTCAAGTAAAAGCGGTAGAGATGGGATTTTTAAAAAAATTCGCTTTGTTACAAAGTGTTCAGATGTGAAATTCGTGAAGTCGAACCACTTCTCCGAGTAGAGAGACCCCAATAGCGATGCTGAAAGCCCTTGATCGAAATGGCCCAAGAAAGATTGCGGAGGGAGCCCTGTTGGATACACCCACAAGCATTGGTTATAAAAAAAGAAGAAAATTTTGAAGTAGAAACGCCATAGGTTTTTCAATTAATTATAATATTTTACAAACGTATGGCATATTCCAGATATGAGAGATGAAGCAGCACATACCTGAGCATGTTTCGGATTGTTGTTGTCCCGTGGTGAGACAAAGGCTAACCGCACATAGAAGAAAACCCCACGTGACTGCGAAACAAGGAAAATTAGTTTATTGTAAGCAACTCCAGAACACTCCTGGAGATGACGAAATTGTACTTGATTATTTCTGAAAGAAGAGTTTGATTTGCAAATGTTGTTAGAAAATGAATTTGGCAAGGATGACTTGGCCACATCGACGCCTTCTAAACAAATTACCAACCTTGAAAAAACCAATAAGATTAATTCGACATTTCAATTAATTTCCACAGAAGAGTGTAAACTTAGTACACTATTGCACAATTTACGTGGTTTTGCTTGCTATAAAATGTAACACAACCACAGCAAATCTTGCCGAAAGCAATTATGTTTATGTCTCCACATGCAAAATAGTTGAAAATACATTGTGAAAAACCCAACATACTTAGAAGGAAAATATTCGAATTATTTTGTAAATGTAGACAACACTTTTCAGTTACATGTTTTTGGACAAAAACTGTTAGTTGGAAGTAACTATTCTCCACAAAGGCGACGCAGTCGAGTGTATCGGCAAATTTTCTTTAATAGGAAATCAAGTTTCACGTGAAACTACGCATTCGTAGCCCTTAAATCTGCAAGCAATGATTAAAGTGTGTAATGTTGAAGGGCTAAAGCAAGATCAGAGAAAGCAAGCAAACTCAAGACTGAATTTAATAAATCAAAGCACAAGCTGCGGCAAGTATAAAATCTGGAAAATTCGCTTTTACCAAATAATTGCTTTCACTAAAAGTGGAAAACTATCTGACGTTGGCTGTGGAACAACAATACCACATCGATGGAATCACGCCGCGATGACTCAAAACAGAGCGTTACTACAGTAGAATGCTTCAGCAGAATGGCGGTCATAAGGTTTACTGAAGTACGCTAGGGAGGCCTTTAAATCTAAAATCTAAATGTTGTGAAAGGAGACAACAAAATGGTAAACAACCTATATGTGTAATGGAAAAGAGGTGAAACAAGTCAGCAAAGCTGTGTGGAAAAACCAATGAACAGAACAAAGGGTTGCAATAAGTATTTCACACAAGGAAGGATCAAGTTAAACATTAATTTGTGCGTTACGTTTGTTAATTATGCAATGATTAACGTCAACCAATTCCACTTCTCCCGTTTGTTCGGCACCTAAATTATTCTTGTAAGAGCACTTATTGCCTTCGTTGTAATAGTAACTCGTACGAGAATAAATTTGCAGTGGCGGTGTTCTTCGGATGTTTGACACTGCACGTAAAATTTCATACAAACTGCGAAAGAAAACATGGAAATCATGCAGAAAATTATCGTTCTCTGTGTGCGCATCGCTAAGGTTATACTTTTGGTGTAGGTCTAAAGATGAATTCTTATCAATTTAGTTTTTGAACTTCCTCATCCAGTGGAAAATATTCAGGCGTCATTAGGTTAGAGTATTTCTTAAATGCTTTTACAATTGTACACGTCCCATGCAGATCCATCAGGTCTCTGGATTCCTATGTGTATTCCCGTGTTCCATTTTATAAAGATTTATTCAAAAGGAAACGAAATCAATGACAGCACTATTTTAAAATTTCTTTCTAACCATTAAATTTCTTATTACTATTTCCACATTTTCATTTCCACACGGAAAGTTATCAGTTGGGCTTAAATGAAACCTCTTTCTAAATGAGGGTCGTTATGTAAGATCAATCAACTTTCAAGCACAAAATCCATTTTTTCAACCAAATTCTGAAATTATATATACAGTTTGAAAATGTTTGTGCAAGCCGCTTTTCAAAACGCAATTAGAAAGAAAGTAAGTCTCTTGATAAAAATTAAGAATTTACGCAGTGAGACTGCATATCACTTTGTCGTAGTTTTGCTTTCAACGTACAACTATTAAATGCGTCGGTTTGTTTTAACATCTCTCAAATAAATGAAAACTAAACCGGAATCGTATTTTTGGCAGAAGGCAATTGCCTACTGGCCAATGGTTGAAATTTACTTTTTGCTAGGGCATTTCAGGTTAATTCTTTAGTCTAAAGCAATGTTTCTCAACCTGTGGGCCACAGTGTAGTTTGCGAATGGGACACGGAGTTAGGAATAAATGTTAGAATGCAGTTATCTAGACATCTAATCACTACAGCATGGGAACACACTGATTGGGTTCAGCAGCAAGACTTTTACTGAATTGCATACAGAAAAAAATTCTCTACTTTAGAATAATGTGTGTTTGTTGATGCGTATAAAAGCATAGCCTATGGAAAAAAGGTAGTGGGCCATGTAATATTTGCCAAACGTTATCTGGGCCACGTAACCACGTAAGTAAAGGCCACATAAGAAACATTGGTCTAAGGAGTGCAATGGCGATCCACTGGGTGATAAAGTGTACCCCAAACAATCGTTGGATGATCACCTCTCGGCCACTGAATGAACAAAAACCATTTCTCATATTATCAGCACCTGAAAACGAAGTGAAGGTCAAGAATGCATGGACGAAAACTTCTTTCTTGGATCATGATAACTTTTCAGTATGGCAATTCATTTTTGTTGCTATAAAATAATCTGTTTTATTAAGTATATTTCTGTAATTTTACAGCTTGTTGCAGGTAAGCCTTACGTTTATTCTTCTGTTTCTACTTTTCAAACGCCAACACTTGTTGAAGTTAGTACAAGCTTTCCAACTTCCAAAGAATTAATGCATAACCGCATGAAGTCAATCTAATTTCACCATTACCTCTTGCTATTACGAAGGTAGAAAAACTGCTAAAATATCTTGTTAGAGGTACTGCTAAAACATTTCATTTAAATAATATTTTGATACATTTAGAATCTTTTTCAGAATTGATAAACACACATGTAATCAGAATAATTTTAGGTAAAACACATCGAAGCTTTTGCTGGTGATATTTTTTTTTGGTTGTTTTCCGACGTTTTTCCCACCAAATCAAGTATAGGTTTCCCAATGAAAAAAGTTTAACCCCAATTACATGTAATTTACCAATCACAAAATCAATAGACAGTTGTAATTTACATCGACAAGTATGCAAAATGTTAACAAGTAAAGATGAGGTGGCGATTATGTATAATTGTAACGGAGATAGCCGCCACTGACAACAGCTGAAAGATGCAGTTAACAATGAAGCAACCGCAACACACGCAACACGTAGAGTATTTTGCGTGTCAACAGTAACAAAAAGAGTGCAACGCTTATGTTGACAACCGGATATACAGTTTAAATAAATGATTAAATATCAATCTTGTTTCAAGATGTTATAACAGATAGCTGGAAAATTGCTTTTTAATCGTTAATAATCTCCACTTTCAAGTTAATATATGATTCTATAAAAATATATTTATGACAACTGTTTCCTTGGTATTACATGGGCATACTTCCATTTGAAACGATGACCACATTGGGTCGCGTTTCTTGTTAATGCTGATTATTTTATGATGTGCTCGTTTGATGACAAGATTCTTAGGAGTTTCGGTTGTTTACATCATCGTTGAATGTGTTTCCACAGGCAAAACGCGCGTTTTCAAATGTGTTCTTTTTGTAAAGTTTGCAGTTGAACACCATGCTCTTCTTTGCAAGTGTATTACTGTCAGCTGTCGAGTTTTGACATAGAAAACATTATGCAAACAAATTATCTCCACTGAAGATCTACAACGTGTAATCAAACCAACTACTCAGAGAAACTGTTATCTTTGCTACTGTCAAAACACCTTGATTTAGTACTATTGTTAAAACTATAAATAGATCCGCATATCATAGCGTGCTTTTTACGGCGTGGGTGCTATGTGAAATTAAGTCCTCTTAGAGAGCATTTTGCTGTTGACATTGTTCATAAAAGATTGTTGCGACCTGCCTGTTGAAATGTTTGCTCGTACAAAAATTGAAACTTGAAAAGTAAAGCAGCAAATGTAGGGACCAAGTGTAGGAAGCGATGTAGGATTCTTAGCTGGTTGCGGTGTCGATAAGTCGGTCGATTACGATTCCTAAGAGATCCCTACTAGTTGAGGGGTCAACCTAGTTGTTGCAGGAACACAGGTCCATCTCCCAACTAAGCAACCTGACGTCTTCAAGTTGCCAAGCCGAAGCAATGCGAATTAAAAGGCTCTTACCATTTTGTCTGTTAATAAGTCTCCAGTTGCACTCTAAGTTGATTGCTTCTTTCGCTTATATTCAGATATTCAACAAAGCCTCCGATACACTTGAGCGTGAAGTCAGAACCACGTAACGTTAAAACGGTTCGTTGTAGAATGACGACGAACAAAAGCGTTGAGCGTTCGCATCAACCACAGGAAACAGCGACCGATTGCGGTTATATAGGTTTGGAGGCTAACGTGTTAACTGTCGGACTGCTAGCAAACAAGTACATCGCATTGAATCACGAATGGAGTATTACTGGGAATTACGCAGTAAGAATGCACAAACCATTAAAGCACTAATGTGTCCACTATACAAGTGAATGGAAACTCTTGAACGAGACTTCAAACCATCGCGTGACTTACGCCAAGCAGAAGATCGACTTCTGAACATCATTTCTTTTGCTGGTTTGATAACAATCAGTCTAAGAAGTTCCATATGTTCGTTTCATGGGCACTCTATCCACGCACTCAATTTTAGCAGCTTTCACCTAAAAAATGTAGCAAAAAAGAGCTTGATTTGCTTCAAACAAGGGGTACATTAAACTAGTGTTTTGCAAGAAAAGATTAGGAAGGCTTTGACAAGCTGCAGGTCGAGAAAAACAAGCCAAAATTTTCAATCGTTGGTGAGGTTTCATTTTCGCCACATCATGCGACGCTCTAAATATATTTCAGGCTTTCCTGGGCAAAATGCTGTGAATGCATAACTGGACCGACCCGAAAATATAGTTGCCAAAAAAAGAAGTGTTGTTCGATAACTTTATTGTTTGTCACTAATTTTGATACAAACTGATTTCTTCATTCATCTGGCACGGAAAGAAATAATGAATTGTTTAATGTTTTTGAAAAAAACACAACAAAAATGATTTTTTGCAAAAGGAGATAAGCGCAATTTGAAGCTTTGTGTTTTCTAAATTGTAACAAATTAAAACACATGTTAATACACCCTTACTTTGCACAAAGATGTTTGCTCCTGAATTTAAAGTGTTAAAAGCTTGTATAACTTTTTTCTTAACAAAAAGGCAAATACTCATATCCATTCTCATTCAACAGGTCGATAAGTCAGTTAATGCATATACGTGGGTGAAAACCTTGGCAACGACGTTTTCAAACATACAGTGACACGAAAATGAACGGACTGAAACACCACCAAGATAAAGCTATCCTTCATCGATGGAATCCACAAGAACCCATCAAATCCAAAGTTTTAAATTTGTAAATCAATTGTTTTTTTGATATTCGAACACCAAACGTAACTTTTAACGACGCAAACTTTTCAAATAGATTATTGGAAAATATTTCAAAACAAAATCGACTGCAAACGTCTACTTATTAAGTAATCACTGTGGAGCAAAATGAAACTAAAATTCTTGCCACGTTATGTAAGAAACAAAGCCACTTAAAAGAAATTACTGAATTTTTCGTTATTGCTTGTCAGTAGTAATCACTAATCTTTTGAATATCGCAAAGTAAGTATTTTCTTTTCCAAAGATAAGACGCATTGCAGTCAATTATGTTAGAGTAAAGGTTCAGAAATTTGTCTAAAAGTTGATTCTTGCTCTCATTTTGGTTTTCAACGCAATTTCCTTGGTGCAGCTGCTTTGTAGTTTGAAACAACCTTTCTAATTTTTGTGCTGATTTCTCAGTTGTTTATATTGTTTCTCAGAAACCACTCAACTCGTTACTTATGCAAAACAATTCAACTGAGATTTCATCTAAGCTGTAGTTGAGAAACATATTTGTAATTTAGCATTTTATCTGTCAAATGATATCCAGATTCCTTAGTTGGTAATAGTCTTATTATGTTTAGATTTCAGACATTTCAGTTGAATTTTTTGGATTGAGATTGAAAAATATTATATAACTACATGGTGACTACATGGCAGAAATAGCTGATGAGTCATTGCTCCACTTGCATTGATTCTGCAAAGAAAACTTTCACTGCAAAACTCCGAAAGGTAAAACTCAAGATCCACCTTGTCCCAGGTAGGTTATAAAGTGCCTACACCTAATGATAAGAATGTTTGTAAAAAGATTTTTTTGCGGATTGCTACTGATATCCATGTCACTATACAGCTTTATAAATGTGGAGCACTCTATCAAAATATTGAGTATCTTTTCCCAATTGTAGCTCTTGTGGCATTTATACAAGAGCAGCTTCAGAATGAACCTAGCCCTTCACATATTTATCTGCAGTCGAGATTTTAATAATTTGATAGAGTGCTCCACATTTATAAAGCTGTATATTGACATGGATAACAAAAACAATCCGTAAACTGTCCTTTTACAAACATTTTTGTCTTTAGCTTTGAGCACTTTTCAACCTTCCTGGGCTAAAGTGGATCTTGATTTTTTTTTGTTCCTTTACAGTGAGCTTACTTGAAGCAAGCGTAACATAACATTTCAACTCAACACCATCAATCTCAAAGTGGAAAAGGCTTTTGCCTTCCAATGAATACTTCACCACTCGTCCGAGTCAATATTTGCGATTTAATTTTACGAGTTACCCAAGTCTTCCGTTTGTTTGCTTTGGGTTCAAACTTCTTCAACGCCGTTATAGATTTTCTTTTTTCAAAACGGAAACTAATAAAAGTATTGGTGGTAGAAGTTGGTGTTCAAAAGAGGATAGCAATTGTTAATAAAGAAGAAAGCAAATTCTTTGACGCCTCCCTGATTCAAACATTACAAACAAATTTTAATTGTACTCACCCTGTGAAACTTTGAACAGTTGGTTACACACCAGCCATACAGCCAAGAAACTCTGGCAAGTTCTTATTTTATTACTAGTTGCTTTTCTTAAGTCATGTGCAAGTGATCGTTTCAGTATTTTTGACGCAAGCTGTGCTTTCCAACTCTCATCAGTGAACTTTTACTAAAACAGAATTTCCTGTAATTAATTTTGAAAATTATCGCTTTGCTCTAATGTTGTGAACAGCAGCGTAACGAGGCAAAACAGCGCTTGAAGTGAAAAGCCTTTCGCACCCAATTGTGGAGACTTTTTGTAAAATTTTTCCTAGAAATTTAAAATCAAACCCAACATTCTTACTTTCCGCAATTCGTAATTGGCCGCACACTAAGAAATCGGGGCGCAGGTAATGTCTCATCTTTATCCTTCCTATCTGCACACCTGAGCGCGAGTAAAGCTGTTGCAAGTTAAATGCACTAAACAACAATTAGGTAAAAGTGCCATCACTCACCACTTCGAGTTTTTCGGTTTACGATTCGATGTAGTTTGATCGCGGACAAAGTAAATGGTCTAATAAAATGTAAAGCGGTTAACTGCTGGGTATCACTGAAGATAAAGGCGCCATTCAGAGCATCCTTGCATACCAAAGTTTACAACAGTCATTCAAACAATCATTTCAACAGTCAAACAATCATTCCCTGTCTCGTTAATGTTTAGAGCTTTTGACTATCGCTATTGTTAAGACATATATTAGCTGAAGGTCCTTATAACACTGCCCTTGAGGTACTTTTCTCAAAATGAAAGCAACTTTCTGCCAAAAAAAATTTATTTTCTTTTATTACGTGAGTTGCTCTTTTTATTTTTTTCAGATATGCTCAATCCTTAAAGGCGATTTCAGGCAATATCTCAATCATGACAAGACTTATGAATTCAGGAAAATGTCTAATGGTTTGAATTGTTTTTCTTGTACTTGTAATATACACACCTTAATTAACCTTGCAAAATAAGGGTTTCAACTCCTATGTCTTACCTTGAAAACGAAAAATGTTATACGTATCTTTTCATCCTATGCAATAAAAATTAGGCATGTCTTTAAAAAGTTGCAGCAGTTTTGCAGAAATTTGTTTAAATGTTTCAGCTTGGTTGAATCACCATTTCAGTTTCATGCTTTCAAATTTGCTCGCATTATAAGCCGACGTATCACTATGAAAACGAGGCAAAAGTTCAGCAACTTTTTGTGATCGTCACCGGGCAGTCATCGACAAAACCTGTTTTCATTGCCGTTACTCACTAATTTCTTCTCGATTGTGATGAACCAGTAAGGTGAACAAGAGCACAAAATCAAAACAATTGTGATCAGGTGCTGTTCTTTCACTTGGCTGTTCTGCACGCCTTTCACACGCTTGGAATGGCAACCGTTGCAGAAGTGAGGATCGTTCAAAGCAGCAAACAATTAAAAAAAACGAAAATGATTACTGGTTGACTTTTCTTTCAAACTTGTTGAACTGAAATACTTTTAACGTTTTTAATTATCTAGACATGTTTTTCAGTTTAACAGATTGTTCGAAACGTGTTTTATTTCTATGTGCTCACGACTAGCGACACACTTGCGTTTTTACTACAGCGAGCTCAAGCATTGGCTATCTAACATATTTCGCATTCGCGCGACCCGCACGAGGCAGACCGCCTCTGTTAACTTGGAAATTGTTACTAAGCAATGCTGTTTGTGGGAATATTATGCAATTACAATGGTAACTCAGTTAGAAAAATCAGAGCTGCAATTGGACTATTCAATTGTTACAAGCAATGAGTTGTATATTATCTCTTAAGCTGCATATCTTTTTTGCGCTTTTTGAAAAGTATGTCCACCTGAGGCATAAGTTATTTCGTAAAACATAACATCATGTGACCATTGGTTACAAAATATTACGATCAACAGTTCGTTCGGCATGAAAAAATTCTTATTCACTGGAAGACCTGCTAACCAAAACATCAGTTGCAAAATTGCTGCAATTCACTTTTCCGCTACGCAGATTTGCAATTTCGCATGGTTGTGTAGGCTGCGACAACATTAAATGTATCATACGCGTACATATTTTGACTAAACTTTTCAAAATTCCATGTAATATTCAACGTCTACTTTTCAAATTGACCGGGTTGCACTGTGATGAAAGTTCAGTCCTAATCAACATATTAGACAGAAACAAAAGGTAGGATGGAGATCGTGTTTTAGCGTAAATCCACGGTATCCTTCTAAAACAGTGATTCTCAACATGGTCCAGGTGGATCACCGGTGGTCCACCTGGAATTTGTAGTGGTCCACAAAGAGATCCATAAATCCTTGATAAAACGTTAACTGACCCATGTGCAATACACTTTAACCTAGTTGTTCATGAGGCGTCAACATAGCAAAGTGGTCCATGGCATTTTTGAAAATATGGTCCATTGGCCAGAAAAGGTTCAGAACTACTGTTCTGAAGTAAGTAAAACGAAAAGCAATTCAATCGAGTCTATACGTTCATCTGCAAACTGAATAGTAAACCGAATGTTCGTTTTATCCGTAGCGTATAATTTCGTTTTAATAATTCATCATTTTCACGGTTTACCTAACTCCTAAAAAGTTATCAGGGCTTGAAAGAAAATCTAATAAAAAACAAGTCTTCTTAAAACATGTGAAACACGAATTTTCCAATGCACACTCTGGAAAACCATTTGCTCCTTCAAAATTGTAACCATTACTGCTTCGCAAAATCTTTTCTGTTTTGGTGTGAAAACCTTGTGTAGACAAATATTTTAAGCTTAATATTACGTAAAGAATCGGCTCAATCATCCACATTTTAAAAGAGCAAAGTTTGTTGATACTTTTCAAAAAATATTCTGATATTTCTTACCAAAATCTCGAAACAAGTAACTTTATCAATAAAACTTCTCAACGGCTTGTTTTTAATTAAGCGTTTTTGCTGTTGTTCCACAAGTACGTGTAGGAGAAACGGTAATTTACTTCTTATAAGGGCCTATTTGTGGATTTTCTGCCATTATCGGATTCTTTTATGTCTGCAAACACCTTCTAAATAGGAAATTAACAACATTGATTTGGATAAACTTTGGTAAGATTCTGGATATTTTTCTGCAGCTTATTTCCAATATCGATTGCACTTTTTTGAACGTTTAGGAAATCCATAACACCTAGTACACAAAAGAACAGTATTTTTGCAGGTACTGAAAAGAGAAAACTGGAAATACACGGTGAAATCTTGTTCCATACGTTTGTGCAGTCCCACAGCAAAACAATACAATCCGTTGATGATTGCACCTACGGAACTAACTTGCTTTAAACTTTTAGAGAGTCAAAATCTCTCCAACTACGTTTCATACACCGTCAGTTAAAACAGGAAGTTCTTGCAGCAACAGGAATCATTTAAAACAGGGGTGACGAACCTATTTGCTATCGCGGGCCACTCTGTCAGTTACCGCTGAGTAATCGGGCCGCACAACTTTTTAGTCATACTGTGTGAAACACGTGGTCCTGAATGCTTCGCGGGCCGCACGAAATTCTTTTGCGGGCCGCATGTTCGTCACCCCTGATCTACAACAACATAAAACTGACTTTAACCACTGCAGTTTTCAATTAAACTTCCTCCACCACCAAGAAAACGGGCTCAGTCATGAAGTGTGAATGGAGAATGCAATTGGTCGGAAGTGTGTGAAGAAATCTTGATTGTATTAACTTGTTTCAGAAACAGGAAAATAATTGAGAAGAAACTGGATCATTGAAAAGCTTCCCAGCAAATAAAAGGTTCTTACTTGACCAGGTTGTTTGTCTAGTTTCCTGAACTTTTTTTTTTAAATAACCATTTTTAAAAGATAATCTTTAAAGATTTACAGGTCGCTCATTTACGATTTTCAGCGTCTCATCTCACGTGGTGAACTTTCATTGAAGAAAAATAGTACGTTTCATTTCTTCTGGAAAGAATCAGGAAGTTTTAGGCCAACAACAGGCTTGGAAGCAATAGATTTGAAAGAAAACATGGGCATTGTTTTAATTCAGTAACTCGACGAGTTTCGCGGCACTGTTGGTAGGTGTTCATAAACGAAATAGTTCTTTTCTTAATTTTTCATTTAAGCTTAGGTGGTAGCTGTTCATTTTCTGATACTTCCAAGTCGTTTTTAAACATGCAATTCCATTCAATTCTTCATACATGCTGATAAGCACTTTGCCATTCGCTATTTTCAGTTGTCTCTGAGCAGTTTTGGTGTTGGTACAAAATTCAAACCCAACATAAGCATAATAAACCCAACATAATGTTGTTTATAATAATAAACATAAACCCAACATAATGTGTGTAAAATATTTTTAATTGGTGAATTTCTACTATCGTTAATGCCTTCAGCATAGATGTGACCATAAAATGCATTGTTTTTATTCCAATGTAGTTATCGCAATACTAGTATCCGTTGGAGAGAGAGAGTTTATTGGCACAAACATTAAACAATTTCATGCAAAAATAAAATTAAGGCGCTGGGACACCGAAAAAAACATGCAAAACAGGTTGTCTCGTCGGGCGCCCCTCGAAAGTTTCATAAATTTCTATCGTGGTTTAAAGTTGATGGCCGAATTAGTGCGAATTTAATAAGGTTAT
>JGI24022J15233_10006688_pt1 | contig 12542 bp, 5 predicted proteins | sample Ectturendosymbi2_FD_15233 | JGI IMG/M metagenome (IMG submission 15233)
GAATGATACGTACAAGCTGAATCATTGCAAGGAGATGGGAGCAAAACCAGACAGGAGGTTCCTCATACAGCCGGCTGCAAAGCTAGAGCCTGTAATTGTTGCTGCAAATCGTGGAACTTTCCGACAAATCTCTTAGTTCTTCAACGTTACTCCGAGGTTTACAGAAAAATCTACTATGAATCATAAAATTGTACACAACTGCAAAAGTAAACAACGCAGTTCAAATATAGCTGACTGGGAACAAATCTCAGTCATTTCCGAAAGCATTGAGAAAACTTTGCGTCTATTATTTCGAAAAGCTGTCCTCACAGCTAGATCGAAATTGATCTATCTGGCAATTGCCAGTTGCTAGTAATAGCAACAAAAATGACTCATACAATCACTTACAAAAAATAACACCTACTGTAGGTCTCACACATATAACCACCTTAACCTAGCAAAATAACTCAGCTAGTTAGGTTGCTGTGACAACACGAACGATGGGAAATTGAAAAGCTATCATTTTCGCTTCATCAGAGAACTCGAGTGGACGGGGAGACGTGACAAATCTTGCCGCAGAGGGGCGCTAAACAAAGTCAACAAATTGAACTTCAGTTGATGCCCTGACGTTCAAACCCACCTCAACGTTGCGTGAACGTTAACGAAGATTACTAAAATGAATTAAGATTTTTCACTGACCATTACAAATTTTTGGTAGGAAGTTGTTCAATAAGTTCATTACAGCCGCGGTCACAAAAGTCAATTATACCCTAAGCCAGGGGTTCCCAACCTTTCTTTGGCCATGTACCCCTCCACCATTTCGACAGAAGAGCATGCACCCCTAAAATTTCTTATGACAAAAAAGCTGAATAAAATAACAAAAATGCACTAAATTTTTGATAGAACTTTTAGATTTTTTGAACTATACAGGTAGACTCCATTTTCATGTCTCGAAGTTAATTTGTTGCGGCTGTGCACTAAATGTACCCCCTCAGACGCGCAAATGTACCCCCTCAGACGCACTAAATGTACCCCCTCAGACGCGCAAATGTACCCCTAGGGGTACATGTACCCCAGGTCAGAAACCTCTGCCCTAGGCCTAAATTGTAGTCACCGACAAATTTCAACCGGCCTACTCGTCCTTACCCTTTCTTTCTTGATGTTCGCAATTACTTGCTGCGTCTTCGCCGCGTTCCTGCAGGCGAGAACAACTTTAGCCCCGTGAGTGGCGAGCGATCTTGCAGTTTCCACACCTGCAAACAAACATGACAGGGCAGCGTTAACTGAAGGCTGAAACTAAGCAAGGAACTGCATAAAAGTCCCACGTCTTTCTGCTCGTGATTTCCATCTCTATTTTAGGCCACAATGGCATTTTCTGCATTGCTTTTAAGGAACCATCGGGTGCATCCCGCGCTGCATTATTTGCAGGAGGTACCTCATTGTTCAGTTATAGCAGCGCCGGAGGCAACTTTACGCCGGGAAATATGCAGTGAATTGAATCTGTGGCTCGACTCGCATTCGAGTGCAAACGTTTTTCTCTGAAAAGCAGGACCTCCAGATTGCTGATCGCTTAAGCAGGGGTGGGGAACCTGCGGTCCGCGTGAACATTTGATATGGCCCGCAACATAATTTTTGTTACCCAAGCTAGAGTACAAAATCGCGTCAAAACGAAGCCCCATTTTAAGTAGGTACTTAGATAATAAGTCAGGACAAGTTACTCCTCCTCATCGTTAGATAAAGGTAGAATTTTAGGATAAAATCAACTGTTATTTGCGGGCCGCCAGCGATAACGCACAATTCATGCGGCCCGTGATCATAAATTGGTTCCCTACCCCTGGCTTAAAGGAAGAACTTGGCTACGCTGCGTTGAACGTCACAAAAGCTCTTTCTTCCACAATGAAGACAATACGTTACGAACAAAACGTTCATTTAAAGTCCATGTCGAGTGCAACATATTATGTAAATCTCCTTCCAGCAAACTACTAATTTACAGCATTGGATGTTCTGCGCTGGAGGTATGAAGCGCATGTGTTGTTCAGTGGCAAGTTACGCGCCGCAACAAATCTGAAGAGTGTGTTAACGTTAAAGACAATTCGAAGTATGAAAGCCTCTTCTCTACTCCCCCAAGCTATGAAAATTTTGCAGACGATGACAATGTCGTACGAACACGCAACAGCTCATTTTCGTCTGCTTTACCTTTTAATTAAGTCAGTTTTCATGAAACGGGGTGCGAAACGAAGGCACTGTTGACATTCGTGTGTTGAAGATGATCCGAACGACTACGATCATATCCGAACGGCTACGATCATACACGAGATCCGGAAAAAAGTGAGATGTTCAAGTTTCAAAGTTAATTCAAACGAAGCTTTTTGGATAAATTTTTCTAGCGCACAAAAACACTGGGAATGTTGGCTTTCTACATCATTGTACTGCAAAACCTGATTGCAAGACTTACTTTTCTCTTTTTTTGCAAGCTTTTCGACAGACTGAACGGCAATTGGAATTGCGTCTAATCAGTTGCGATCTTTTACCTTGACGCTCAATATCATTGGTGTTGAGAAAAATGAGCGACAGTAGCTTTTGCTTCACTCCAGCTTTGCAACAGGTCATTTCTTATGCCCCATTACTAACGACTATTGGAAACTGTCCTGAAACAAACTAGAACAAGACTCACCTATTCCACTGCTTGCTCCAGTAACAATAACCACCTTCCCCGTCAGGTCTGTTCCCTGAAGAACCTGATCTGTAGTACTACTGGCATCGAATCTCTGCCGGAACGGCTCTTTCTTCTTGTTTAGATCAACCGCAAAGGCAAGGCGAGGGTCAGTGTACGTTGTTCGTTTGCTTACGTGACTGCAAAAAAATGAAAACACCAGTTTGAAAAAAGCAACTGAAGATGACTTTTATCAGCAACAGAACTAAGTTGCAAGTTTGTGATGATGAATAATAACTAACAAAATATAATTCATCGTGACTTTGGTATTAAGGTATCTCTTTACAACTGTTTCAAAGCTACTTGTGTAACTGTACGCAGTAAATATAGAAAACGTACAATCCACTTCAGTTAATCTATCAAATGGCCTGCTTCAAGGGTCTGTTTTGGGATCGCTTCTCTTTATCATGTACGTTCACGATTTATTTTACAGTGTATTTCTTTTGCACTTTACAGTATATTAGTACTATACGCTGATCATCCTAATCTTTGTTTATCTCATGAAAATCTTGACCAATCACAGCATAGGGTGAATACAGAGATGATTAAAGCACACAAATGGCTGCGGTTAAGCAAGTTGTCCGTAAATTATTCTAAATCAGCATTTATGTTCACGGAATTAGCAGTTAATTGTCTGAAACTTCTTCGTTTCAAATAAAAATTAACGACCCTTATTTTCAGAGATCGACTTGTGCAAAGGATCCAAGGCTTTACTAAACAGTGTGTTACATTGGCCTTCTCGTGCGCAATCTACAAACAGAATCTAGTTAGACGGTTAGAGCACCCTAAGTGTTCTAGTGTTCCACAAAATTTTAAATTTTGCATCATTAGTGTTTTGAAAATGTTATACTTTAGTCTTATCCACTGTCATTTAAAATACTGCACTGTTTCGTGGCGTATAGTTAGTGGTTCATTTCTTTATTCGTTAGAGGTATTGCACAACAACATATTAAAACCTGTAACATTTAATAACTTTAGATGTCATATTGCGCTTTTGTATAAATCCAGGGTTTTTTTTAAGGAAAATGTTAGGAACCCGGTTTGGATTTGTAGGGACCCGATTTCTCTGATTCTAGGGACCCGGTTTTCTCTGATTTTAGGGACCCGATGATAATTTTCTATGATTCTAGGGACCCGAATCGGGTCCCTAAAACGCCTTAAAAAAAACTGATAAATGTATTCGTTTTCTGAAGCTTCGTGGTCTATGTGGATGTGAATTAGCTAAGCTGATGCAATAATTTCACCTTATGATGTTGCCTAATTCATTTCAAGACCTGTTTCAAAAAACGTCTGATGTTCATTGTCATCATACAATTACGCAACAAATCAAATCTTACTCATAAAGCAGGTTTCAATAAAATCTGGTAAAAATATATTTCTCATAGAAGAGCTACTTATTGGGCTGACGTAAAACAGCACATTAAATATACGTCTCATAAGGTTTTTGTGCAAACAATACCAAGCATTTNTGCTAATACAATATTAATAGAAGACCAGGAGCGGCGATCGCCCCCCCNAAAGCCTATGAAACTAGCTTTGTTAACCATGGTTTTGTACAATTCGNAAAACAGCATTTGCGATATAAGGACATTTTGCTGTCCATTGTTTTGTCACAGCAGTGTGGTGAAGTGCACTTCATCAGTAGAGAACCCGCAATGAGACTTGACTATCAAACATGACTGAAATCGACCACCACCACCCCACCCCCCCTTACTGGCTGGATCCGCCCCTGTAGAAGACCGACGAGGTTGCTGTGTGATACATCGTATTTCATTTTCTGAAAACATATATTATCATTGTTAGTCTTATGGCCCTTGCGATATGTTTCTGTTTAGTTGCGTAATTTATTGCGTAGAGCCTATTGTATATAATATGAATCTTGTCTGCATTAGGTTATAACGTGTGCATAGACGTATCTATGTCATGTCGTCACTGTGAGACCGAGATGGGCCATATCTAAGCTGTGATTAATGGACACGTGTCCACCGCAATCTATAAAATTGAGCTTAGATGATTTGGTAGTCGCCCAATAAATGCTGTTACAAAACTGAAGTGAACTTTGCCAAACGATGAGAGATTCTTAAATTCGTAAAACTGTTTTAATTTGTCTGGTCCTTATTATTTCAAAGGTTTGAGTTACTATTATGTGTTGCTTGTTTGTTTTCTTTAACGATATTACTCGGTTATTACCGAAATATTATAATTCTGCTGGGGCACCTCGACTCGATATTCTCACAGTTTCGATGTCCTGGCTACAAGTTGACCTCGTTTTGGTACACTGTGGCCCGACCAAGTGATGTTATTATCTTTGCTGGTTTTGTTTGTTTGTCGTAATCAGTGATGGAGTCTCGCGATTTGGTCTCTGTCTCGAGACCTATTTTTGCGATCCTCGATCACAAGCCTATTGCCTTGAGACTTTGAATACTGAAACAATATGGCTTAGTAAAACCACTGTAATTTAATGTTTTTTGTCTGCTGTATTTGCAGATAACAAACAAATCAGGTAGGAAAAATGACAGAGGTACGAAAAAAATTCAACTTCGAACGAAGTGGTGATGACATCTTTGGGAAAATTTTTGGAAAAATATCGGCATAACCCACAAATTTTCAAGTCTCGAGTCTCGGTCTCGAAACTCAAGTTTCTAGTCTTGGTCTCGACGTTTATTAGGTCTCCACTACATCTCTGGTCGTAATGCAGTTATTGTCATTATATCTCTGTCCTGCAGCCAAACACAAAACAATACAACATACATTGCACAAATCACTTGAAATACAAAAATGAAACAATTCTACCTCGATACGGATATCAATAGGACAATGAAAGAGAACACTTCATTCTTACTTGATGTAAAAAGCTCTTCCTTTCTCATCTTCTTGTCTTTCCCACCCGTACGGAAGCTCTACAAGCACATAAATTTACAAAATTTATCTCCACCTACTGACCATCACATATCATCTGTTATACCACTAGCTCCCAATCTGTGGTAGCAGTTAGTTGATGTAAGGCATCACAGGACTTTCAAATAAAATTCGATGTGAAAATGTTTGAGAACTACGACGGGCATCTACAACAATTGCATGATTACATAGGCCATGTGTAAAGCCACGACATTACTCGAACGAGAGTTAGAACGGATTTGCTTTCAACATTTGCTTTAATAGGACTAAAACTTGGAAATTTTGCATATCCTTACCCACAATAAATATTGGTGCTGGTGCAGCAAACCAAAAAGCCATGCGTAATTTCATATAAAAATTTGGTACACTCGAAACGGCTAGACGGTCGTCGTTTCGACCTTTGCGTCTTCATCAGTGGATCACCGAGAAATTAACAAAAAACAACCCTGTCATGCGAGTCACAGTGCTCTGCACAGCTACCAATCAAAAGGGAGTCAATTCACGAATTGCAACAAGCGCAACGATTCATTTTTAAAGTCACAAACCTGATTCTTGCAAACACAACGATTCATACCTGAACAAACTCTCTTGCGTTTATTTGTTTTAGGATGTTCCCATTTCGTCGTTTGCGTGAAATGGCTGGAATTACACGCAAATATATTAATTATCAATGCGGTCAATCCATCATTCAGCAATTAACTGTAAAACACCTTAATTCGCAACCTCAATCCTAACTTTCCGAAAGAATTAACCAACTGCCAAAGGATGAGCGATTGGGTTACCTTGTGATTTATCTTTTGGTATTCCAGAACCGTGAAGTTCATTCTTCGTAGTAATAATGGAAATTTCAACGCCAATAAACGCAACTTATAGGTTGAACTTAGAATTTACATAAAAAAACAGCAATTAATTAATGCAAAACAACTACACAAAAACTTAATTACGGTTTAAACTCAGCACTATGAGCGCCAAAATAAAGTATTAATAGTGATGGGGTGCGGGATCCGATTTAAGCCTTTAAACCTATGTTGAGGCCGATTCGGTCGGCGTGGCGACGCATGCGCGATGCACCACGAACGGGATGTGCCCTAAGAATAGCACCTGATGTATGTGGCGCGAACAATCAGGGATAGAATGAGCATAGCGTGTAATCTCTGTAGCTGCTTGCTGCCAAAGTGTGAAGCTGTTTTTTTCGGTCATAGATTGAAATGTTATTGAAATCACCGAAAATTTTTAAGTCACTTAAGACAGAATGTCTGAAAATATAGGAGGCTAATGAACACTGTTACAGCGAGTTTTGATACAACTGTGAGGCAAATGACCGATATGTTTCAGCGAAAAAAAAACAAGTGTGAAGCTTTGCGCGCTTGCCGCTCAGGCCCTCGGACCCCCATCATCTACGTCAATGGTTCCCAAACTGGGTGTAAATTACCCCCCGGGGGTAATATGCAATTTTTCTGGGGGTAATGCAAAACCAAAGCCACATTGTTGTTCTGTATTATGAGCGATCACTGCAAAAGAAATTTTCGACCTGAAATGTGAAAAATTTTTATCGAGGGTAATAATACATAATCGATATCTTGATTTGGGTAACGGCTGGAACAAGTTTGGGAACCACTGATCTACATCATGGTTGACTGTGATTATGACTGACTAGTTTGCCCCATCGGTGATAATTTAAGCGTGGAAGGCTTTTTCGCACAAATTAAAAAAAAATAGAAATGCGAAAACTAACTTAAACTCGTTGTGATTTTATCGCAGATATTCTTATGTCATGTCAGTGCCACTAACTCCAAAAGATATGATTATCTCTAAAGCAAAAATACGATAAAAATTTCAATTTGCATGAAAAGGATTGGAACCACTTGAACAACTCGTACAATTTGCGAGGACATCTTGTACACATTTCGGTTTTAATTCGTCATACTGCACGTTTTTATAACGTAACTCAATTCTGCTTCATTGTTTTTTTAGTGAATGTACTGCCGAAGCAAGTACGCTTTATTATGAAAATGCAATTGAAGACAAAATATGACCACACCAATACCATTGTTAATGCAGTGAAAGATTTTGACCATCTGTTGAACATTGCAAACAGACGGTGCATTATTTTGTCACGAAGTTGTTAGTATGATGCCATGAGCGTAAAACTGAGCGGCACAGAAACGGCACACAGGTGCAAGGTTGAGATGAAAGTAAGCTTGCTTTATCGACAAGATCAGGCATTCAGCAAAATTTTAAAGATCATGCACCTTTACAAATTTTGAAGATGACGTATTGAAAACTACAAACGTATTAATGGGGGGAACTCTTGTATCTCAGACCCCATTGTAAAATAATGTGGTGGTCCAGACCTTGTGTTCTGCCAACCAAACTCAGTACAACAGATTTCTATATCCATGTTACACATATGCATACTTTGCATAATAAACCCATCCATCAGCGGTTGCTCTTTCCTCCCAACCATGAGGTAGCTCATCTTCACTGTCTGTGTCAAATAGTTCTTCAGACATAGTTTGATTACACCATTCAAAAAAGTTGATGATGGGTAGACACACTGGAGATTAAACTACAGGCTATGTTAAAAACATCACTAAGCCAAACGTCAAACTATCACCCTAATAAAACAGCAATATCTTAATGCTGCTGATCAAGGCAGACTTTATAGAAAATTTCCAGAAGAGGTTGATGCTGAAAATAGCTCATAATTCTAAACCAAGTGGCATCAACCTTGGAACGCAGCATGGCAATTTATGAATTGTGATCTGCTTGCATGTGGTCATTGAAAATATCTGCTTGTGTGTAAAATTTTTATCTGATCTAAATAGTGTTCAGAAAACAGAGTTATTGGATTATTTAATGTATACACCCTCAATGTCAGGGGTCTCACATGTGCAGCTCCATGTGGCATGCAAGGCGTTTTGGGAATTTTCATATAGAATTTTCACATAATCAACAGTTAAGTTATTTAGTTTATTCACTGGTGTTTTAAAGTGCTCAGCCAGCAAGTGATCAAGTTCCTTTAAAATTAATGTAGAGAAGACTAAAAATGATTTGCCTATAACTCGAGATACTTTTCACAGGAAATACAATGTAAAAGCTGTTTCTTGCAAGGTTTAGGTACCGACATTGTTGCATCAGCATCATGATGCAGCCTTCGGGTTACTTTATAGGATAGGTCTTAATTTGGCCCTTGGAGCAGTTTGAGACTCCTACTTAATGTACAAAAGTGAAGTACAGTACATAATTGCAAAGTTGAGTTTACCAGGATCCCTTCAATTTCATCAAGTACACTCACTTAATAATGCTTCCAGTGTCACGCCGCACTGTTGGAATTGTATATCTAATAATATCAAGTCACTGAAATACAGGAAACAGCACCCAATTTCAAATGCATACACTTCTTAATGAGATTCCTATCCCTGCTTCTTCTTGCTCAGCTCCAAAATATTGGGGCAATATTTGGATACTCTGAGCTGAACACATTGTTCAGAATCAAAGCACTTTTATGCAGTTTTCAGATTCACTGCAGTATAATTGCATTTGAGTATCATACCTCTTAGATGTGCCATGAATAACTACCTTGTGTGCCACTTGCGGCACATGTGTCATGGTTTGCCCACCCTTCCTCAAAACAGTGGTTTCTTTCTGATACAACTCTCCAGACTTTGATCAGTAAATCTGTGTCTTTCAGTTGAGGAAACCTGTTAACACTGTTCTAAGACAATAACTTTTCTCAGCTAACTTATTTTATCTAATTTCACTTTTCAGACATGCTTACCCTTTATTGCATAAAATAAAACTTTATAATACTTTCATATTTTAATCAGGGTTGCGGAGTCGGAGGAAGAATGTTTGACTCTGACCTTTCCAAATTTCTAACTCCAACTTCCCAAAATTTCCGACTCTGACCTTTACAAGATTTCCCACTCCTTAACATAAAGGGAATGAAATTTGGCTGTTAAAATAAATGGAAATCATGGTGCTCAACAAGAAATATGTTTAAAGAAACTGTACCATTTCAACAGGAATTCCCAATTTAGGAGTGTGATGCAAAAAAAGATCCTATTGGACATCCGGAGTCGGAGTTGGACAAAAAAATCTGACTCCACCCAAAAACTCCGACTCCTTATGACTCCACAACCCTGATTTTAATACAGTCACTACCACATAATTTGTTATTGTATTGATCCATTCCACAACATTATCCTGTGACAAGTTCAGGATATTGGAACAATCTATATTATTAGTGATTACAAATAAAAAATGTGGCATAGACTTACAAGGTAGGGTTAGCAGGGTTTTACAAATGTTGACTAGAAATTCCTTAAAATTGAGCCTAAAGTTACTATACTTTCATAAAAATTGCTTAGATTTTGCACAAAGCAGTAAGTTACTTTCATCTAACTTTTAGCACTTGAAAGTATAAACCAGGCCCCTGCCTTAGCACACGCGCACACTTGATGTCACACAGACTAATATGCTTAAGAGCATTTTTGGGATAATTCTTAAGGTGCTCTTGATTAAATAAAAGACAACAGTGGCTTAGCACAATGCAGTGTTTCTCAACCTGTTCATTTATGTGGCCCAGATACTTTTTGCCCAAAATTGTGTGCGTCACAATTCACAACCTTGTTAACATAAGCCTAGGGTGGGCCATTACTTTGGCTCAGGGACAACTTTGAGAAGGCTGAGTTTAGCAGAGGGCCGTACCTTCTAATGGATATTGTAGCAAGTCTTGGCCTCATCACTTACATTTAATGTGATTTAGAAGAAAAGTTGGATTTAAAGATTTTTCTTGGAAGCTTCTGTGGGCCACTGGAAACACTGTGGCGAGCCACATGTGGGTCACTAATTGCCCATCCCTGCTGGGTATGAAAGCTATGCTTTTGTATGCATAAATAAAAACACAGTAGTGTTTTATTCTTGTGTGCAGTTTAGTCATAATCTTGCTTCTGAATACAATGTACTTCCTCACTGTGGTGATTAGATGCCTCTGAGACAACTGTATTCTAACATATTCTAACATATTTTTGTCCTAACTCCACAGCCTATATGATGCAGTGCCACTCTTTGTTTACACTGAGGTAGTGTTTATTTCACCGAGAGCACCAAAACCTCTGTTGGATATATTTTGCTGTTCAAACCCGTTCGGAACCACATCCAATTTTCTCCAGATATAACGCTGAGTTCATGGCACTAGTGGAATGGCGAACATAGTCTTGGGGATGTGCCTACGACTGCTGACTGCTGTGAGAGTGCTCGTAGGTTCGACTCTCACCATTGCTGCTTTCCTACTGAATGTGACACTTTTGATGATAGCGTTTTTATGTACTTTTTTTAATGTTTCTATAACTTTTTACTGTTTATCGTTTAGGTCAAGAGTTCCCAACCTTTTTAAATTCTCGTACCACTTGGGCACCCCATATTGTCAGGCTACCACTTCTTCCAGAACAACTAATTTGATTGAGTCTTAGTTTATTCAGAAGAATAATATACATTAAAATAACAATAAAAGACCCCAATTAAGTTTAACTTCCACCAATTGGTCAATGTGTGGCGTAAATTTGCTAACAGCACATCCAAAGTCATAAAGTTACAATACAATAGGAATAGTAGGCTGCAGGAAAATGTATTTGTTTAGAAACAAAGCCTGATATGTAAACTAGAAAGGTGTGAATCTGGGTTTTTGTGAAAAAATGGAAGTTACTCGCATACCACCTGAAAGACCTGTGTGTACTACAGGTTGGGAACCCCTGGTTTCAGTTCAGGGTTTACATTTAAGGGTTAGGTTTTGGGTGGAAACAACAATCACACAACACAAGACATTTTGGGTGTCAGAGTGCCTTTGCAATTTGGCTTCGCATTTCATTTAAGCTAACATTACCCCAAAATTTTTTCATAGATCAACACATAGTTCGATAAATTCCAAACATTTCGATATAATATTTATGATCATATCGCTTTCAGAAAGTAATCATGCTTAGTTCAAATATCAGAACTTTCCAAAAAATAGCCTGTTTCTAAAAAATACCCTGTTTTGAACAGTATTTATGAGATTGGGGACAGAACCACAGAGTTACATACACTTTAGTAGCACAATTGTTTGCTAACCCATAACACTTAGTACAACACTACTGCAGAGTAGGACGCTAATTTTAAACTGGTCATGGCCAGGTAAAGTACAAATGTGTTGGGGCATGACTCGCGGTTAAACAAACAAACATTGCAAATGTCTGAGCACTCAACTAAAAAGTAAAAATCTGAAGTAGTGTTCAAAGAATAAGAACGAATATAAACAATCTGACGAGTTCATCTGCATCAATAAAGCACACAACCATAAGTCAGGCTGTTACACTTGTTTCAAGAAACAGGTATGCATTTTTTGCAGTAAGGCCTTAGATAGGAAAGTTGCACTGAACCAGATGACTACTAACACACTCTCGCCACGGCATGTTCAGTTGCATAGACTAGAGGCCTGCACCCAAAGTTTTAGGCCATGCGCAATCTCTGCATGCATGACTTCTAAGGTTTGACCCAAACAAACCTCTCTTAGTTCAGAAGCATTACCAACTGAAACTGAGCTTATCTAATTTCTGCAACACTGAAGTAATGAGATTCAAGACCTGCTTGCATTTGACAAATGATCATACACTCAAAAGCACTAGTGTTTCTGTATGCTTTCGAGGAATCAGTCGACTGCCATCTGCTTTCATATTTTTGCGATGATTCAAACTTGCACATACCTCTATTCAAGTATGTACTTTCCACAATGGGTGTAAGCAAGGAATCGATCAGCCAATATTTAATAGGAAATCGATTTCATGTAAAATTACGCATCCTCAGTCCTGAAATTGCAAGCAAAGCTTACGGGTGAAAAGTTGAAAGGCTGAAGTAACAGCAGAGAAAAAACAAACTCAAGACTACAATCAAAATTTTGTAACACAAGCTC